>CESW01019360.1_pt1 | contig 20636 bp, 18 predicted proteins | sample 531171 | NCBI WGS metagenome assembly CESW01 (sample SAMEA2621859, study PRJEB7988) | marine metagenome | biome: marine biome (ENVO:00000447); feature: surface water layer (ENVO:00002042); material: "saline water (ENVO:00002010), including plankton (ENVO:xxxxxxxx)" | depth 5 m
ATTGATGATGGAGGAGAATTATCTGCTAGTGACGCTGATATTAGAGAGCGTTTATTCGAAATTACAGGCGAACGGGGCGTGTTACCTGGCGAAGAGGTCAAAATAGGAATGGGAATCCAAGACAGATCTCTGGCAGGAAATGCCTTACCAGAGGATGCAATGGACTTTTCCTTTGAGGAAGAAGCTGACGAGGTTAATCCAGTCGCTGCTGCTGTTGCCGAGAATAAGAGACGTAGAACCGTTAGAAGAAAAGCAAAGTTAGCAAAAACAGCTGAATGTGGAGCGTGCGGTGCTGAAATTGCTGAAGACGCAACCGAGTGTGCCACGTGCGGAGCTAAGTTCGAATGAGTGCCTGTCAGTACTCATAGGGTTCGTCATTGCGCTAGCTCGGCTGACCCTCTTGACTTCATTCAGGCACTGTTTGCCAACCACCACCAATGTTTGAATCCATCGAAGCGAGTTATTCATACATTAGTTATGTTTAGGGTGATATAATGAGGGCGAAATCTGCTATCCTTGCCTTCTTAATGCTTTCAATAATTGCAACCTCCAGTTCTGGGTGCATAGGATTGGTTCCAGCACGTGAATTTATGGAAGATTTGAGAGATGATCCTAGCCTAGAAGAGGTAGAGGAGAGGATAAATGCATCACATGTGTTTGCAACTAATATCGAGGATATTCAAGGGTCTACTGAATACTACTCAACACAGGATTTTGTTGTAGATGAGAATGTTGTAGAGATTAGTGCCTATATCTCCACTCAAATGCCACTTGAATTAATTATACCAGGAATACCTACCGAAGCACGGTATGTTTCAGCATCCCTAACCGACGCCGACAATCAGGTAGTTTGGCAAGCAGAGATTACCGAAACAGAACGAAAGATGGTCGAAACATTCACTCAACCACTAGCACAGGGAGAATGGACTTTGACAGTTGAAGCAAGAGGTTACGGAGAAGAAATTGCTAATTTGTATAAGGACTCTTTTCAGGTTTTAATTAAAATCGAAAGGCAGTGTTGGAAATATCCAAATGAAAATATTTGTAGTTACGATTGAGAAACGTTTCACCAACCCTAGCAAGATTAGCCCCTAGGTCTACTTTTTTCCAAAATTGGTTAAAATAAAATCTGTGCTCGAAAGATAATTTTGATTGGTTGACAAACTATGTAAATCGCTACACTGTGCCATATTTCAAAAAATTAAGGGACGAAGTGGTTATTTAGGGGGGGCTGGTGGGGCGAATGCTGGAGTCAATACTATGACTGAACTGCTTATCGAACGAGAGACTTACGAAGTTAATGCTGTGCACATAGGTACACAGCAGAAAAGTGCGGATATGGCGCAATTCATACAAGAGGTAAGAGCAGACGGATTGTATCTAATCGACATCGAAATAACCGATGCAAGAATACGAGCAATCTCACAATTCCTAAACCGTTACAATCCGTCTAATATCATGGTTGTAAGTGCAAGACAGTATGGCCAAAGACCTGCAAGAAAATTCGCAGAAGCAATTGGGGCGAATGCAGCTGTTGGTAGATTTATCCCCGGGAGCTTGACAAATCCTGCCCTGAGGTCTTATGTTGAGCCTGACATGTTGTTTGTTACAGACCCAGCTGCTGATCAGCAAGCATTGAGGGAGGCAGTCAACTCTGGGTTGCCAATAGTTGGTATATGTGATGCAAATAATAATCTTAGAAACGTGGATTTAGCACTACCTGCAAACAACAAGGGTAGGAAATCATTGGCGCTTCTATATTGGGTTCTAGCACGTGAGGTTCTCAAAGAGCGTGGAGAAACCACTGATGAAGATTGGGCAGAACAACAAGACATTGAAGATTGGGAATCAACATTCTGATCACAGTCTCACCCCCCGGGTGACTAATATGAGCGAATTCATCTCGCAAAAACCAGGCGAATGGGATGGTGAACCACGTCCTCTTTTCCTCGCTCCAATGTCAGGTGTAACCGACCTTCCTTACAGATTATTGGCTAAGGAATGTGGAGCAGATTTTACAATCACAGAATTCACAAATTCTACTGCATTAACACGCGATGCGGCTATGTCGTGGAGAAAAATGGAAACTTGCGAGGATGAGAACCCATTCATTCCACAGATATTTGGCGGCGTATCTGCTGATATGGCGCTAGCAGCAGAATTATTGGAAGACAGTGCAGATATAATCGATTTGAATTTTGGATGCCCAGCCCCAAAGATAACCAAAATATGTGCTGGTGCAGCCTTAATGGGAGAGCCAGATAACTTGATCTCAATGTGTAAGGAAGTTGTCGATAGAGTGAATATCCCTGTTACGGCAAAAATGCGCTTAGGCACTGGCAAAGGGAATTTCAATGCAAAGGAAATATGCCAAGAATTGGAAAATGTAGGCATTCAGAGGCTGTGTGTGCACGGCAGGACATTGAAGCAGAGATATTCTGGAGAAGCAGATTGGGATTATATTTCTCAGGTGGTTGATTCCGTCGATTTACCAGTTGTCGCCAATGGAGACGTAGTCGATTCAAAGACTGCGAGAGATTGCCTGAACAATACACAGGCAGCGGGTTTGATGATAGGCAGAGGGGCTATTGGAAGGCCTTCGGTATTCGCCGAGATCAAGGTCGGACTTGGATGGATGGAGCGTGAAGATTTACCTTGGATTACTGCTTATGATGGCGACTGGGACAGTATGAGTTACGTAGCTCAGCAATTTGCTACTCGACGCTGGTGCTGGAATCGCTATATTGAGTTGGCCAGAGAAACAACCGGTTTGAATTTAAAATCCATGAGGGGTCATGCAGTTTCATTCACAAAAGGTTTGCCAAGCGCTAAAAAAATTCGAAGCATTATGCATGGCAAGCAAACACGCGAGGAATTTGCGGAAGCTACCAGTGAGTTCCTGGCAACCAATTGAATAGGAATTCATTGATTTTTAATCGAATTTGATTTTATCAAAACTCCGACCTTCTCAATACGTCTGAGGATACGGTTTAGATCTTCCATGGACTTCTTTTTCATTACAGGCAGGTCCTGTCCAACAAGACGATGACCTAGCGGTAATCTTCCTCCTAACAAATTCAATAACAACATTTGATTTTTAGGTTCCATGTCCTTGAGCGCCTTTTCGATTGTTTCAGGTGTACAAATATTTTTTTTAAGGCTCTTCAGTATTGATACAGGGACAGATAATCTTTCAAATCCACCTTTTTTTAACATCCAGTCTTCACCTCTTCTTGAAAACTGAGTGGTCATTGCAGACCATAAAGCGGTTGACAAGCGATCGGTTCTAGCAACTCTTTCAACTAATCCAGTCAGTCTAAAACGCTCTAAGATTCTACCAACTCTTGGTTTTGAGCCTCCAACGGCTTTGGTAGCCTCATCTATTGATATGGGAGGTCCGGATTTAAGCATCAAGCGAAATAGTCTTTCGGAGATTGAATCACTGTTAATCTCCTTTCCCGGCCTCTCGCCTAAAAGACCGCAATCAGCCATGAATCTCGAGAGTTCACTTTCACCATCTTCTAATGGCCCCCATTCTTTAATTCTGAGAGATGCGCTTGGTTTACCGTCTGGCGGTAGTTCAATTTTCATCTCTATGTTCTTCCCTCTATTCCATTCACTGTTTAGTAATTCCAGTCTCTGCGAGTGAATTAACCCGGCACGCGTTTTCATGTTTTCAATCGCCTTTGCAATCGAACCACCAGTTAGGTAGTAAGTTTTCCACCCTTTTCCAGAAGATGTAGAAACTAGTCCAGCAGACACTAATCGGACAAAGTGGTGATGAATCGCTGCGGGGGTTAATCCCAAATCCTCTGCTAGTTCTCTAGTTTCATATCCTTTGGTTGGATTATTGAATAAATGCTCCGACAAAATCCTGTGTATTGGAGAGAAAGAACCGTCATCGGCCGCATTTTCGTCACGTCTACGATGAAGGCATAATGTATCGATTATCCACGCAACGAGATTATTCCGATGTTTATCGTTCGCTGGCATAGGTATCTCTTGTATGCGCAAGTCGAACATGAATTAGACCAAAGGTCGATAGCACTTGAAGAATGCGTAGCAAACGTTACTTGAGAGGGGAATACTGGATTATCTTCTTTCATCCGACCAATTATAATCAATTTTGAACGAAATTTTCCAATCTGAGTTGTCGATTAAGTGCGGTGCCATTTCGATTCTATCCTCTCTGAGTATTCCTCTTCTCCTGAGGACTTTTATGGCAGAGTGAACACTAGCACGAGACCGCCCAATACTTCTTGCAAGAGATGCTTGGGAACGGGGTATACCATTTTTTTGAATCTCTTCAATGATTGTCCGCTGGACTAAGGAGAGCCCAATAGGCATTTTTCTTGCAGCCTGCTCTTCCCCAATCTTCATTCCTCGTAGAACTTCAATCTGCGAGGGCGCACCTGCAAAGTAGCAGGTTCTTCCGTTAACTGAGATTATTGCAATAGCTTTCCTGCTTGAAAGAACATCTAGGTGGTGTCTAAGTGTCCCGTTAGCGGCTGATAGTGTTGATTGTAATTCTCGATAGCATAACCCTGGATTTTTTTCCAGAGTCTTCAGAATCCGCTGGCGAAGAGGATGTTCAAAATCACTAATCTGTGCTTTCACACCTCCTCTAGCAAACGCTAGTGAAGAAATACCAGATCCTATTCCTATCAGTCCACCAGTAGCCCCAGCAATACCTGCGGCCAGCCACGGCCTTTGAGAAATCCACTGCTTTAGCAAGGCCATATTAGAATTATACAATCTATTCATTTGTAATAGATTCGGTTTTTTGAATCAATTGTAAGTTTTTACAGAGCCATTACGTATCTTAAGGTGGGCAACTAGTGGAGAGAGTAGTCTACCGCAGGCTTTACCGTGGTCTGAGAGAATGTATTCTACTCGAACAGGCGGACCATCATCGACCTGTCTAATCACAAGACCTTCTTCGACTAAGAATCTCAATTTGTCTGAAAGAGTGCGGCTAGATATACCGGTGAGAAGTGTCTTTAATTGGTTAAATCTCCTAGGACCAGTAATGTAAAGTGTGGACAAAATTTCTATAGTCCATCTTTTACCAAAAACGTGTAGAGATTCTACCGCAGCATCTACTTCCCATTTTGTATCATATGGACCAGATTTTGAATTCTTTGCCAAAACTTTGCGTATTTCAGAACCCTGAGAGATAGTTGAATCAATTCTTGCTTCTATATCGTCTAAATCAGAGGAAGAAATCCTAAGCGGTGGGTCGGGCATAATTCTCCTAAGCGGTGTGTTTCATAAAACATAGTGTAAGAATAAAACCATCAGGAATTTTTGTAAGTTGGTTTCCTGCCCTCTATGAGAGCGCTTAGTCCTTCTAATGCATCATCTGTCGAGAAAATATCCTCTAGCCTCTCTAATTCTTTCCCGAGCCCAACTTCCAAAGATGTTGAATTTGATAGATCTATCAGGTCACTAGCCATCTTCAGAGCAATAGGTGCTGTTCTGGAAATAGATTTAATTTGTCTAGAGACATTTTTGTCCTCAAGATCAAATCCTTCAGGACATTTTCCACTGAGGATTGTGTCAATGTTGCTATCACTGTAAAACGTGCTTGAAAATACTGCAATACTTGAATCAACATTTCGAGGCTGGGCAGGGTATTTATTGTCAGGTTTTCCCGTCTCTGCTATTTCATTTATTGTAGAATTAACCTCAGAAACATCAACTAGATGTGTAATTAAGCCAAGATCATAAGCAGCCTTTGCATTCATGAAATTACCAGCCAATACGGCCCACCTTGCAGCAGGAATCCCGGAGATTCTTGCGGGCCTTTGAGTCCCGCCTAGACCGGGGAAAATTCCGATGTTTGTCTCTGGAAACCTGAATTGAGTTTTTTTGGTTCCAATTCGATAGTCACAGGAAAGAGCTAGTTCTAAGCCACCACCTAGTGATAGTCCAGTGGTTAGGGCGATTGTTGTTTTAGTAGAGTTCTCTAAATTATTTAACACATCGTGGCCATCAGCAGTAAATGTGTAGATATCCGGAAAGGAATCATCTCTAATTTTGTCGACGAAAAATTTCACATCTGCACCTGCAACAAAAGCCTTCCCTGCTCCATCCAATACGATTGTTTCAACATCCGGATTAGTATTAGCAGAATCAACGGCTTTGCCTAATTGTTGGACAACTGTTTCGTTTAATGCATTCATGGCCTCAGGTCTGTTTATGGTAATTGTTGCAACAGAACCGTCTATTGCAAGGTCCACATAACTAAAGTCAAATTGTTCACTTCGTTTCCAGATATTTGGAAGCGGGAAGTTTGCCAATTCACAGTAATCTTCAGCCATGTATTTTGCTTCAGTAATTCCCAATTTGTTCGCTAATTCAAATGGTCCTTTTGCCCATCTCAGACCCACTTTAGCACCCCTATCTACGTCTTCCATAGAACATATCTCCTCATCTACGATTTGCCCTGCCACCGCAAATACCTGGCCGAGTAGTCGCTTACGAATAGTCTCAGCAGCTTCGCCACTGCACTCTGAATCATCTCCTATTTCCCATTGATCACCGGCTTCTACCATTTCACGTAGGTTTTCTGCACCAACATAACGGGGAGTTTCCAGTTGTTCTGCGAGATAATCTGTTGAGTGCAGAGCAATTGGTGGTCCGGTTAAATTCATAAGTGCAAATGGACCCATACCTATTCTAAATGCCTTCATTGCAACAGCATCTATTGCAGCAGCACTAGCAATTCCTTCTTGGAGTAATAAGCATGCTTCGTTAAGCCAAGGGACAAAAAATCGATTCACGACAAACCCAGGTCTATCCTTGCATATGATTACAACCTTCCCAAGACCTCTGCAATATTGAACGGTTTTTGCTAGCGTATCTTTAGATGTATCAGAGCCAGGAATTACCTCTACGAGTCTGTTCTTTGCTGGGTGATAAAAGAAGTGCAGACCTACAAATCTGTCAGGTCGACCCGAAGCCTTTCCCAGTTCGTCTACAGAAAGTGACGACGTGTTCGATGCAAGAATTGTACTTTGGTCGCATACCCTGTTCAGTGTATTGAATACATTTGTCTTAACATCAAAATCTTCGAACACCGCTTCTATGACTAAGTCAGTGTTCTTTGCGGTATTCTCAGTACCGACAACGCCCTTGATTCGGCTTTGTATCTGATCAACTTGTTGTTCAGAAAAAATTCTCCTTTCAATTGCTTCGGCTAAAAAATCGGATATTATTTTCAAACCTCTGTCTACCCACTTTTCTTCTCTGTCTACCATTTGGACGTCGAATTCTTCTTGAGCGGTTTTTTGGGCAATACCTGAACCCATGTTGCCTGCACCAATAATTGCCACATTTTGAATAGGCTGCATGGATAAGCCGAAATGCAACTGCTCAATGAAGTCAACGGATGTAGGGTTTGAGTCAAAATAATGAATTGTAGGCCTCAATATGTCTCTCAGCCCATCGTTTTACTGAGAATTCTTCAGCTCTAGCTATGACCTCTTCGCTTTCATCTTGTAATTCTTCAATCGCTGCCCGCCACATGTTGATATCATCATGAGGTAGTATGTGATGTTCAAGAGGTACCTCATTGTGTGCAGGATAGTCTGCTACTAGGGCGACGGTTCCAGCAGCATAGGCTTCAAGTGGAGGCAAGCCAAAACCTTCGGCAACTGAAGGGAATAGTAGAGCATCAGCATGCTGCAAAGCAGCGATTTTTTCATCCTCTGAGACTCTACCTACCCAGTTTAGTTTACAACCGACCTTCTTTGCTAGTTGAGAGATTTTATCCTTCGAGGCAGGGGATGATTCAGCACCTATTTTATGTAGGGTGACGTTCATACCTGCACACACATTTACTACAAATTCAATTCTTTTTCTTGGCTCTTCGCTTCCAATTACCAATAAGTTGACGCCCTTTTCAAACCAATTGGGTATCGGTCTTTCAGTTCTATAACTTTCCAATTCGATAGCATGAGGAATCCAGACGGTAGGTATACCAGGGAAACGCATCTCACATTCTTGTTGAGTATCCTTTGAAACACATATTAGCAAACTCGCTTTGGCAATCCCGTTTTTGATTCGGGTTAGGTCTTTCCTGCGAATTAAAGAAGGGTTCTGCTCTCCCACAATTACATTGTCACGAATAGTGGGGAACAGGTGAAATAAATCGTGAATCGTTATTACTGAATGGGAGTCACTCGGGGTTAAGCCTGCCTGTTCTTGGTCAGTAATGTGAACAATATCATGTGATATCGACTTTCTTGTTATGGTTTTAGGCCCACTTATCCATCTTCTCAAAATTCTCTTAATTGGGTTTTTTGAAATAGGATACTCATGAATTTCACCAAGTTCGTATCCTTCAATTAATCCTGAGTCTAATCGATTTACTAGAGCATGGTGGGTGCTACCCAGACCTGATAGTGGTGAGAGTTTCCCTCCTCTTGCAATCATCACCTTGCGCAAGACAATCCCTCACTGCACAACTTTGAGATGCTTAACGGACTTAGCGATTCCAAGGTCCTTTGGAAATTGCATAGTAGCTTCTGGTATTGGTATAGGTATTATTTCTCTTCCAACTAATGCCACTCTACTTGGTGGCGAATGATCCAGTAGCCTTCTATTTGTGAGAGGAGCCAAAGATTGAGAAAAATCGAGAATATCATCGTGGAATGGCATATTTTCCGCAGTCAAATTGCCACGAGAATTTCCGACGTGGACATACCCTTTACATTCAATCCAATCAGGATCGGCCCTGTTGTCTAAAGCGGCATATTGCTTAATATGCTCTTTATTCATATTTTTACCTTTAATCAACGTATGACGACAAACAATCCTAGTATCCAGACTAGGTAGTAAATCGATTGTTTGGTCGAAATATTTCCACGATGCAGAGTTCCATTTTGGCCTACATATTTCGTTGAACACTTGCTCATTAGGGGCATCTACGGATACATATAGTTGAGTCGGCAATGTGTCTAATCTCTCCAATACTTTTGGCAGAGTTCCATTTGTAACAAGCATTGTAGTCATTCCATGAGAGTGACAAAGTTCGATGTATTCTGAAAGTCTTGTATACAGAGTAGGCTCACCATTCAGAGAAATTGCAACATGCTTTGGGTTTTGTGCATCAAGCCATTTTTCTTTTGGAACCTTTGGATTACCTCCAAATCCAGAAAGTAGTCTCCTCTGCGCTTTTACAGAGTCATAAAGCATCTCAAGAGGGTCTTGTTCAGTCAGCTTAAGAGTGTCCATGTGTGGCTCTCTCCAACAGTAAGTGCAGGCAAGGTTGCACTGATCAACAACCGGAGACATTTGCATACAATTGTGACTTGCAACACCGTAAAATTTCCCTTTGTAGCATTGGCGGTCCCGCAGCAAGGATTCTTTAGTCCAGTGGCAAACCTTGACACCACCATGCTCTCCAACAATATGATAGCGCTGCTTCTGCAACTTTGCTTTGAGCAATGGGTCCATTGGTAAGCCGACCTATGTTTATGTTTTCAACCTCACGCTTCAAAAAGTGAGACCTCTTGGGTATTTCATGGACGAGAAACAAGAGTCTTGGTTTCCCCACCTTCTTGGGTTCGTTCTTCCTGTAGCTACTATTATTGGTATTTACATGGGAGGGTATTGGGCTTTTACCGGATTCGTGTATGCAATTTTCATAGGGCCTGTTTTTGATATAATGTCTCCTAAAATATCGCCTAGCAGAAGTGAGCCAAATCCGTTTGTATGGAATAGTCTACTCGTAATGCATGCTTTGTTCATGTATGCTGCAATTGCTATATTGTGCTGGAGAGCAAATATTGATGGCTTCAATATTCCAGTGCTGATGGGAGCTCTATCTGTTGGAGTTGTTAGCGGCATTTCTGGAATCATAAATGCCCATGAGGCAGGACATAGGAAAAAGGGATCATACTTGTGGAGATTGTCTAGAATCAATTTATTCCTTGTACTATATGAACACTTTACAACAGAGCATAATAATAGCCACCACAGAAATTACGCAACCGTAAAAGATGCAGCCTCTGCACCTAGAGGAATAGGATTATGGGCACATCTTGTCAGAACGATTCCGCTACAATACATCTCAGCGTGGAGAACTCACGCCAACAAGGGAAGAATTGGATTAAAGAACCCTATTTTGCATGGGTTGATTATACAGATTGGGATATTGTCCGTGGTAGCAGTCTACTCTGTCGATGCTATGTTTGCCTTCCTTGTTCAGGCAGGGATAGCAATATTTTTGTTGGAATTTGTTAATTATCTACAGCATTACGGACTACGAAGAGAAGTCAGAGAGCGTCACACGGTAATGCACTCATGGGAGTTTAGAGGGGTTTGGTCTCGCTGGACTCTTCTTGAATTACCATTACATCCCGCTCATCACCTCAAATCAAGTAAACCATTGTGGGATCTAAGAGCGCAGGAGGGGTCTCCTCAGCTTCCGTTTGGTTACTACGTTTGTCTATGGCTTGCTGTTATCCCTCCGTTATGGAAGAGAGTAATGGGAAAGAGATTGGACTCTATTGCGTCCGATTAAATGTTGCTAAAAACACTTAGTTTGAATTTAACATCCAAAGATTACTAAATGACCCAGTCCAATATTGGAATGAGGGTAACTAATGGATAACGAATTATCAAAATGGGTTGATGAAGTGATGTCAAAGCAACAATACAGAAGTGGAATATTTACAAAAAAAGGCATATTTTCAAGAATTAAAACAAGATTAGGATTCTGATGTTATTGTTATAATTAGAGAGAATAATCAAACATTAATTCATATAACATAACTTATTGATGTTAGTTAATAGCGTGATATGTTATGCTAACTGTTTCTGATTTAACCAAATCCTTTGGGACTGGTAATGGTAAGTTGCACGTACTAAAGGGAATAGACATGGAAATCAAAAGGGGCGAATTAGTCGCTCTCATGGGGCCGTCTGGCTGTGGCAAATCTACACTGCTGAACATAATAGGTGGATTAATGTCAGCTGACTCGGGGCATATTGAACTCAATAGTCGAGAGTATGGAATAAAAAACCCTTCATCGATAGTCGACGTTCGCAGGAGTCTAGTTGGCTGGATTTTTCAGGATTTTCACTTGTTAGAACACCTATCGGCACTTGATAATGTCTCCATAGCACTCGAGATTTCTGGGCTTTCCAGTAAAGAAGCAGAAGATCGTGCGAAATCGGCTCTGAATAAAGTAAACTTAGGCGATAGAATGCATCATATTCCTGATCAACTTTCAGGAGGACAGCAGCAAAGAGTTGCTATTGCACGAGCTATTGCCGGACAAAGGCCTCTACTTCTTGCAGATGAGCCGACCGGCAATCTTGACATTTCCTCAGGGTCAGAAGTATTGCAACTGTTCAAGGATTTGTGCCATGACGAGGACAATCCCATTTCGATACTTATGGTGACTCATGACCCAGAATTAGCTTCCAACGCAGACAGGATGTTACTTTTAGATGATGGCAAAACCCAAGCCTCTGATATTCGCAGTGCTTGGGGATTAGATGATATTGGAGGTGAAGAGGAATGAATGATGATTTGATTGATTTATCTCCGGATGATTTTTCAAAAGATCGTGGTAGAATTTATTCCATTGCTCACAAATTGTCTGAATTGCCGAGCAAACTCAGGTTAGCAAGCGTTGGTGCTTGGCGAGGAAGAGAAAGAGGTCTTGCAGTCGTAGCTGGAGTATTTCTAGCATCTCTTGTGATAACCACGGTGCTAGCATACGGTGTTGGGCTTTCGCAACTATTCTTCGAAGAATCGCTCGAATCTGAGCCATTTGATGCAAAGATAGAGTATGCCCGAACACCCGTTGAAAATTCGACTGGCTGGTCTAATAATACAACAACGATGACCAGCGTGTGCGATGAATTACTTGATGAATTTTCAGAGTTTAATGATTGCACTTTGGTCTTAGGGAGACAAGGTTTACACAGTGGGGGATTCTTCAATGAAGAATTCATTATCGCACAACCATTGGAAATGCGAACGATAACCGCTGACACCAATCCTCGATGGGAAAACGTGACTTTTGCATACCCTGAGGCCGATGAAAACGGTCCTCCAATATCTGACATGCGAGCAATCCGTTTCCTAGGTCCAAACGCTTTCGATGGAGAATTGGCCGACAGATTGGGTGCCAACATAATTCCGGGTCTTGGAGAATGGCCCTCATTTGAAAACATGACAGAACCATATCAAAATCCTAACCGAACTGGAATTATTTTGCCATCCACAATCGCAAATCAAGCTCAGGCAGAGGTTGGTGATGAATTAGATAGCCTTTCATTTGTTTATGTAGTAGATGAATCTTCTATATTCGAGGGCTCGGTAACAGAAGATAATTGTGATGGCGAAATAACTCCAGAGAACAACGAAATGTTGTATTGTAGGATGCCTATGGAAATCAAAAATTTGACTGTCCTTGGAATATATGAGCCGTGGGATTTTGGGAACCCTACCTTACCTTTTAACCCGATATTCACAACTTGGGATGGTTTGACCGAGATACAAAGAGCAACTTTGATGGATAATGACCATATGTATCTAGGTGTAACAATCGATAGAACACAACTCCCGACGTCCTCTACCGATGACGCTGAAGATTGGTTGCAAGATTTGGGAGTGAGGGTCGAGAGTGGTAACTACACAGATGAAGGCGTCGAATTATATTACACTGACATCATTTCCTCTACGATAACATTCCTCAATATTTTCCTAGGTCTTATACAAATTTTTGATTACATAATCATGATTCCTATCGTCATATTGTCGATTTCAGTTCTAATATACGGTCTCGTGTTATCTCTAGAACAAAGGCGTAGAGAAGTTAGTATTCATAGGGTGATTGGGGCTGATGCCAATTCCCTTCAGGGGATGGTTCTACTCGAATTATTTGTAATGTCTAGCTTTGCTTGGCTGGTCGGTTATCTACTCGCTCTTGCGGCAGTTCCCATTGTATTGTCTGCGGTAGGTTTCATGGAATTTAGAACCGGGGATTTTGACGTAAATCCTACTCTTGGTATTGGTGCAACAATCTTTACTGCAGTAACCACGCTGGGACTAGCGTTAATATTTGGTCGAAGCAGAACTAGGAAGTTCATTGAATTAGAAATCGAAGAGGGTGTCAAGCGAACCACGGCAAAGCAGGAACCAAAGAGATGGTTACATTGGCTTGCTTTCTTATTCGGTATGTTGGCAGTTATCGATGCTTGGATGGAGATGAATGGAAGCGAGGATGGAATAATCTCAAATTTTTTCCTAGAAGGTTTAATCGCAATATTTGGTCCATTCGCGCTATGGATAGGTGGTGCCTTACTGCTTGGATATGTTGGCGCAAAAGGTCCTAAAATAATGCAGCTCATATTCGGTCAAACCCCGATACTTAAGGACGTAAAAAGAGGACTGAAGGGATCTGGATCGGCAGAATCTGTTAACAGGTTAGCGGTAATTATGATACTCACTCTTTCAATTGTGACACTAGCTGCTGTTCAAGGTTACACTGGGACCCTAGTTGATGAGAGAACAGTTGATTCAACAGTGGGCTCTGACCTTCAAATCACAATGGAATTTGAGATTAATGAAACCCAATTACTGAATCTTACATCTGAATATACTGACGTTATTCCAATTGCTACAACAATGCCTCAAATTACACTGTCCGACGGTAGAGGCGGTGATAATTTCCAGGCAATCGTTCTTCTGAATGGCAATGATGATGTACTAAAATGGAGCGAACAAGCACTTCCTGGTGAAGAGATATCTGCTGCAATGAAGGCATACAGAACGGGTGGTTTCAGTGCAGGCGTAGATGCAGCATATTCCCTTGATTTACCTGGTTCAGATAGGGGAGGAGATGAAAATCGACTGGATGATGTCTTACTGAAGAGGACGGATTCAAAGTCAGAAACCATAGAATTCGTTTGGGAAAAAATCGAATTTAACTTCACAAGCGGAGGCTCAAATGATACCGATCCCTTCGCCCTTCTATATGCATATGCAGATCTAATGGATAGTGATTGGTCAGAGTTAGATCTATCCAATCAGGATCTAAAAGAGCGCGACCTTGGGAGAACAAATCTAATTGGAACTAACTTTTCAGGTGCAGACTTATCTGGTGTCAACTTTAGTGAATCTTTATTGTTTGAAGTTGACCTCAACGGCGCAGATCTAACTGGTGCTAACTTGGAAAACGCAATTGTTTACAACATGGAAACCGACAATACAGATTTCACAGATGCGAATCTTTTGGGAGCCTTCGGTACCGTTGATTTCAGCACTTCTACTCTAATCAATACAACCTGCCCAGATGGGTCAGCAGGATTACAAACATCATGTGAGTCTGGAGGGTCGCAAATTCCTCCGCCATTGACAGGTGATCTTTTCTTTGCTGGAACACAAGTAACAATCGAAAGAACGCCCTACACCACAGAGATGTACTACATGGGTGTGCATGAATACGTCCCTGGTTTTACTGCAGTAGACATTGAAAACACTATTGTTATCGGCGAATCAAGTTGGAGGACGTTAGTAGGAAATAATGCCTCTGATAATCACACATCCACAACTTGGATTGTCAGAGTAGACGGCGTAACTGGAGAGGAATTAGAGGCCCTCGCATCCCAGATCGAGGCCAATTCTAATGTATCCAGCGCAATAGATTGGTCCAGTGCACACAAAGAGGTCGAGAGAAATGGTGGCCTTATTTTTGGAACTCCGGGACTTTTATCACTTCAATTCGTTGTTGCAAGCGTAGCGGCGGTCGCTTCTAGTTTCGTTTTCTTGTCCTTGGTGTTGAATCAGAGACAAAAAGAATTAGCAGTTTTACAGGCAATAGGAGCATCTCCAAATCAAATTTATCGTTTGGTTCTTTTCGAGATTCTATCAATCGTTGTAGTTTCAATGATACTTGGAATTGCTCTAGGGGTAGGTTTAGCACTATCATTCAACGGTTTCTTCAACGTCTTCGGATTTATATTCCAGATATTTATTGGCTCCAGTACAACAATTGACAGGACACTAATCTATCCGTGGACGCAGATAGTTCTAGTATCACTTGCTGTTTTCACTGCCGTTGTAATCTCTCTACTTTTGACAACTCGCAAAGCACTGAAGGCGGATTTAGCAAGCGTCTTAAAGGGGGAATAAGTATGGAACAAACCATTTTAGAAGCAGATGGAATTTACCATGTATACGAATCAAAAGCTGAGGATGGCAACGTCGTTGCTCTGAGAGGGCTGCACATATCTATGAAGTCAGGAGAGGCTATTGCAGTTGTTGGCCCCTCAGGTTCTGGAAAGTCTACTTTGATGAAATGTTTAGGGGGTTTAATGAAACCGAGTGCGGGTTCAGTTACCTTAGATGGCAAAAATATGACCAGATTAACCGGAAAGGAATTAGTCGAATTACGTCAAAAAACAGTTTCGTTTATTTTCCAAGAAGGCAACCTTCTTCCCGACTTAAATGCCAGAGACAATGTTGCTCAACCACTCAGACATCAAGGTGTTAAGTCTAGAAAAGCACTGAAGATTGCTGATGCGATGCTTGAGAGACTGGGAATGGGTCATCGTGGTCATGCGATTCCTGAATTACTAAGCGGGGGGGAGCAACAAAGGGTTGCTATTGCTCGTGCCTTGATTACACAGCCAAGGCTAATCTTAGCTGACGAACCAACTGGTGCACTAGATCCTGTGACCAGTAGAGAGGTTCTAGCCTTATTCAAAGACCTGCATGAAAACGATGGAGTTTCCTTCTTGATTGTTACTCACTCTAAAGAGGTCGCTGCATTTGCTGATAGGTCACTTGAGTTGAGAGATGGTAGATTTGTTGCAGAGCATGGCACTAACATAGATGTTGAAGATCTCACTAAAGACAGGGAGCTTATCATTGATGAGACTGGGACCGTCACCCTTCCTCCTGACATTTTGGTCAGGCTTGGTGGTTCTGGTAGATATACCGTTGGAAACTTAAACAGTGGCTATATTTCGTTGCAGGGAGAGGAGGTAGAATCGATTGGAAACCTCGAACTGGTGGACATTTGCCCAGCGTGTAAATACAAGTTTGAAAATAAGGAAGACCAAATATGCCCTGCCTGTGGTTCATCAAGGCCAATGGTGGAGGTGTAATAATGAGGTTTTTCCAAATTTCTGGAATCCTAGAAACAATATCAACAATATCACTGTTCTTCGTAGCAATGCCACTAAAATACATTGGGGGCAATGAGATTTTGGTAAAAATAGTAGGACCTATCCACGGAGCGTTATTCATTCTCTACATATTTTTGGTATGGATTGAACAAAGACAGGGCAGAATTGACTCGAACCTGGCCATTAAGGCAATGCTGGCTGCAATCCCACCTGGAGGGCCTATCTGGTTTGACAGAAAATATCTCAATCATTCTAGTTTAGGAGAAAAATCCAGCGTTAAATCAAATTATTAGACCAATTGAGATTGAGTATATGGTAAGTCACTGGGTAGTTGACTCGAATTGTTTCATACACTTGGGGTCTATGGCTAGGGAAGGATTTCTATTAGACTTAGACAGAGTTTTACAAGACAACAATTCAGGCATATATTTGACTCCTGGAGTGCATGATGAAATTAGAAATGTCCGTTTTCAGAGGTGGAAAAATAAACCCAATCTTCTTGAAAAATTCTCTAACTTTTTGACAACAATTACAATCTCAGAAGGCGAAATAAGCGACTTGGCAGGTTCAATTGGAGAGAAATCGTCTCCTCAAGACGTTGACCTTTCTTTGATGGTCTTGAGTTCAAAGCTAACCAAAGAGGGACATTCAGTTACACTTGTTTCAGATGATTACAAGATGACAACAACCGCGAAGAAGGTAAATCTTCAGTTTGAAACATGCCCGCCCTCAACATTCTTACAACGGCTTGCTGATGTAGGAGACGATAGTCAACGGTCGAGACTTCGCAGTCTTTCAAGAAGGGTAAGAGCAGCAGAGATGAAGTATGCTATCAGTAGGGCGGGCCAATATGACATTCAGAAAAAATTGACTTGGATGGTTGATTCACTACTTTCTACTAAACTTGGTTCTAACAAAAATTCTGAAGGCCAGGATGAATCCATAGAAGGATTGTTGGTAAAAGCATTAATTCGCTCTTTAAGAGGCGAGAAAGTCAAGGCTGCATACTTAAAAAAATTAGGCCCATTACCAGATATTTGTTCAGCAGTAACACGCTTAGATGACCATTTAATTTCACTAACCTCATTAGGTAACTTGGAAGATATTCGTTTGGATTATGAACAATGCTGCGAGCTACTAAGTGATGTTCTAGAAACAACAGGATTGGGGCTGGCACCTCTAGGAGAAGAGTTGGCCGAAATAGCCCACAGAGCTATGTCAGGATATTTCTACAGAATGGAGTCTGCGATGGGAATGTTATCAAGATTGTCAGGAGATTTGAAGAGGTCAAGACAACATCTTTCCCGAGCTCTATCTAGCGCAACTTTGGTGGACGATAGGGGGGCAGAAATGCGAGCAATGCACCAACTCGGACTTCTTGCTCTAGCATCTAAAAATTGGGATCGAGCATCGCAATTGTTCGAGGTCGCAGATAGACAGGCTCAATCCATATCTGCTAATCGTTTGTCTCAATTAGTTTTGGCAAGTATTGCAAGACACTTAGATGGAAAAAATGAAATTGCATTGCAGCATCTAAAATCTGCAAATCACATTCTTACAAAAAACAAGCCAGAGGCCGTTAAGACATTGATAGGCATAGGTAATTCACTACTTGCTGTTGATTGCCCCGGATTAGCAATTGAGATACTAGACGAGGCAATGGAATGTGCTATTGAAGTCGGATTGAATAGTGATTTGGAGTTGCTTGCTGAAACCTTACTACTGGCTAATAATGCATTGTCAGAAAGAGAGCAGTTACAATATGAAGGCCTGCGACGGTTGTTAGACGATTTAAACATAATTTCATTGGATTCAAAACAAGAGTTCGAGTCAGCAATCACTGGTATAGAAAAGAAGGCCGAGTCATTGTCAAAGCCATTAGGAGATACTTGGAAAGATTGGCAACCAGCTTCCAACCTAATTCCATCAGGTTCCGATTTGGTAGTAGTTAGGGTCGAAAAGGACGAAAATGACAGGATCCTCGTGATATCTCATCATTCTGAGATAGGCTCTATTGGAATATGGTTGCCAGATGGTGGCATTGATGCATCTCCAGGTAATATCTTGCAAATTCATGGTAGCAGGATAAAAGTGGCCCCTCCCACAAAAACCCTAATGCAAAATCACAATATTAGAGGGATAATAGGTGTCGAAGACCCAGACTCTATTTCTTTTGTTGCAAATTCCGAAGAAATCCTCGATGTATAGGATGAGGATAAATAATCTTTCAATCCACAATAGAGTTATTTTCCTTAATTGTAAAACTAGCAGGACAAGTGCTTAATCCCAAAAATCGGTAAAATGGGCACCATCCAAATACCGAGGTAGTAACGCTCCATATTCCGAATAGGAGAAAGATGACTTCCCAATTTGCACTAGCCACGTAGTCGAAAAAAACTACTCCTAAACCAGCAAGGAGTCTTATTATTCTATCAAAGACACCTATGTTCAAAACTAGTCCTCCCGGATTTAGAATTTAGTGGAACCTATTTATCAAGGAATGTTATTTACCAATAGCAAATGCTCTCATTTGAACTAGAACAGTAGTATAAATATTAACAGTCAAAAGAAATTTTATGCCCAAATCCTATCTTGTAGTTGGAGGTAGTAGTGATATCGCATTATTGGTATCAGATTTACTATTGGACGATGGTCATTCTGTAACGGTCCTTGCAAGAGACATTTCTCGAGTTGAATCATTGAAATTGAGAGGTGCTCACGTAATCCAAGGTGATGCTCTAGACCAAGAAACCGTTTCAACTGCAATTGGAATGGCTCTTGAGGCTGGAGATGGAGAAATTGCAGGAGTTTCACACCTAGTAGGTTCGATAATGCTCAGGCCCCCACATGCTCTGAAAATGGATGTCTTCGAAGAGGTAATAAGAACTAATCTAATCAGTGCATTTCTAACGCTGTCTTTGGCCGGAAAAGCAATGTTGAAGTCAGGCACTGGTAGGATGGTATTCACCTCAAGTGTAGCTGGAAGTCTGGGTTTGGTTAATCACGAGGCGATCGCTGCTGCTAAAGGTGGTATAGAATCAATGGTTAGGTCTGCAGCCGCTACATATGCCAAGCGCGGTATTAGAGTAAATGCAGTCGCGCCTGGCTTGACAGATACACGCTTGGCCTCAACGATACTCAGATCAGATGCTATAAGAGAAGCATCAGAGAAGATGATACCTTTGAACCGCATCAATAAACCAGCAGAAATTGCAAGTTGTATATTTTGGCTATTAACCTCAGCACCTGATAACTTCACGGGCCAAGTAATGCATTTAGATGGTGGAATGTCGAAAGTTCTTGGATAGGTGATTAATATGACTTGGCACATTGCACTAAAATTATCTAAACTAAAACCAGGTAAGAAGAAGATGCTAAGCGTCGCAAAAAAAATTCTAATGGTAGGCCAAGATACAGATGGTTACTACGCAACTGAGGCTCTTTGCCGCCACATGAGGTGGCCTTTGGCCATCGGCGGAAAGGTAAAGGACGGATGCGTTACATGTCCTTTGCATCAAACAAGGCATCAAATTGACGATGGTAAGCTTGTAGATTGGTCTCCATTTCCTCTCTTCCCTCCATATGGTAAACTTGTGGGGAAAATGAGCAAAAAAAAGGATTTAAAGATCTATGATACAAGGGTAAAAGATGGTAATCTAGAGGTCAGAATTTTGTAGGTGATTCATATCTCTAGATTGCTTACATGTCTATTTGTTTGTGCAATGCTGCTCAGCGGTGTTGCCTCAGCACAGGGCGAGATTAACACATCTTCAACTGAAGATAGTTTGCACATAGCGGGTTACACTTTCTTAGCATTCGCTATATTTGGTTGGGGTTTTTTCCTGTGTCTTCTTGGAACAGCGGTTTACCTCGTTATCAAGCAGTTCAGACATCCAAAGCAACCAAAGAATCCTGTTAGATGTAAATAGCGATTTATTCTATAATCCGTAATCTGATTATAGTTATATTGATAAAAAATCCATGCTTCAGGATACCATGAAAGGGGCTCAATGCCTATTTGTTGTGTTGCTTCTAGCAGGACTATCTCTCTCTGGATGTTTTGGTGAAGATGAGCAAAGCAAAGGTCCTGCTGCTCAATTGTTAGTAGCTTTAGATAATCCTTGTGACGAACCATCTCAATCAATTACACAGAGTTTAACAGAGATAATTGTTGATGGTGAGACTAGGTTGTTTAGGCTAACGGTTCCTCAGTCCCAAGCAGGATTGAAACTCCCAATCATAATAGCATTCCATGGTGGCGGAGGTTCTCAGGAGGATTTCCAGCAACAAAACGAATTCGATGCATTAGGAGATCAGGAGAAATTCATAATGGCTTATGCCATTGCTGAAGACGACAGGACAGCATCAGAGGGCGAATGGTTCCTAAACACAGCGGCAACATCTAGGGAAGACAATAACTTTGCAGAGAAAATAGTTGACAGATTGTCTGAGACTTACTGTGTAGATCAGGACAGGCTTTA
>CESW01133720.1_pt1 | contig 20550 bp, 11 predicted proteins | sample 531171 | NCBI WGS metagenome assembly CESW01 (sample SAMEA2621859, study PRJEB7988) | marine metagenome | biome: marine biome (ENVO:00000447); feature: surface water layer (ENVO:00002042); material: "saline water (ENVO:00002010), including plankton (ENVO:xxxxxxxx)" | depth 5 m
CGAATAAAACGTTGAAACATAAGTTTTGGAGTATTTAGATTAATTGATTAAGACTATTAGTAGTTATTATAATGTATTTAAAATTACGGATAAACTCAGTTAAGAATAAACTCTTAAGCCGTTTTTATCTAATATATGAGAAATCAGTGGTTGTGATTCTACCTGGAAAGTTCCCCATTCTATTGAAGAACAGGCACTGCGTTCAAGTTCACCAACATCCAATTCTTTATTCGTGTGTAGGGTCATTAAAGTCTCACCCTTATGAACGTATTCTCCAAGCTTTTTTTCGAGTATAATACCCGCTAATGGATCAATAATATGTTCTTTTTGTTGCCTACCTGCACCCAATCGCACACCTAAGGTGCCCAGCTGATAGGCGTCTAGACGTGTTATATACCCTTGCTTTTTACTCGCTATAGTATAGCAATATTTGGGTGTTCCTCTAGAATTTGGATTATCTATATATTTCAGATCACCACCTTGTGCCTGAACGATATCTCTGAATTTTTGAAAAGCTTTTCCGGATGAAATAGCATTTTTTGCTTCTTTGATACCCGCTTCAATCGATGTAACAGTCCCAGCAAGATACAACATAGCCCCCGATAGAAGTGTACTTTGGTATATGGTGTCTGAAGGTCCATTTCCTTTTAGTACGTCAATGGATTCTAGCACCTCTAACCAATTACCAATAGCTGACCCAGTTGGAGTCTCCATGCTTGTAATAAAAGCAATGATAGGTTTATTAAAACTCTGCCCTATATCCACCAGAGTTTGTGCAAGTTCAATAGCATGGGTTTGGGTTTTCATAAATGCCCCTGATCCGTATTTTACATCCAACACCAAGGCATCAATTCCCTCTGCTAATTTTTTACTCATGATGCTACCAGCAATCAATGGAATAGATTCAATAGTAGCTGTTACATCACGCAGGGCATACATCTTCTTATCTGCTGGAGCCATTTCAATTGTTTGACCTACAAGAACAATACCGTGCTCTTTTACTATTTCAACATACCTTTGTAAAGAAAGATCTACATTAAAACCAGGTATAGACTCTAGCTTATCCAAGGTTCCTCCAGTGTGCCCTAAGCCCCTGCCCGATACCATTGGAACACTGACGCCTAAGCTAGCTACAATAGGAGCAATTATAAGGGATAATTTATCCCCTACACCCCCAGTAGAATGTTTATCCACTTTAACACCTGGAATATGTGTCAAATCCAATATACTACCAGAGTTTAGCATAGCATGTGTAAGTGAAGTGGATTCTTGATCATTAAGACCATTTAAATATGCAGCCATCAAAAAAGCACTCATCTGGTAATCAGGTATAAACCCCTTAGAGTATTGCTGAACTAAATAATTTATCTCACTGTCTGACAGTTCGTTATTGTCTCTTTTTTTTCTAATTAAATCTGGAATTTGATAATTCATAAAGGTTTATAACTTAGTTCTTAATAATTAAAGTAGCTAAGCTTATTCATTAATTCTACTTTATCAAATAGGAGTTTTTACTGGGTCACTTTCTACTATTAAGATGCAAAAGTAGTTATATCTAAGTAGAAAATGTAACTTTGTATATAAAGAAATGAACCAAAATTAAAAAGAGCGGGAAGGAGCTTGAATTAGTGATAAAGTTGGAAATAAAGAAAAAATCATAAAGAATCGTGAGCCCTAACGTGAGAATATTAGCTGATCAACACATCTACCATTTAGAACAATTTGTACCCCCGCATGTTGAATTGATTTACTATGACAGTTCTAAACACCTGCCTAGGCTAGACAGCTTTGATGCTTGGATACTTAGAACCGTGACTAAAGTGAATCCCAAAACCGTACCTACTCTCCCAAAAAAACTCAAATTCATCGGTTCAGCTTCTTCAGGTACCGATCATATTGACAAGGGATACCTAAATGACCTAGGTATACAATTTGATTATTCTCCCGGATGTAATGCAAATGCTGTAGCGGAGTATGTACTTACTTCGATGCTGACCTGGTGTGAATTAAAGCACAAAGAGTTAATTGATTATAAAGTTGGAATTATTGGTATGGGACATACAGGAGAGGCCGTAGCCAAAAAATTAGAAGTAATCGGGGTGAATTATGCTGGCTATGATCCTCCCAAAGCACTACGCGAAAAATCATTCAAGAGCTGCAGCCTCAACACTCTCCATGAGTGTGCCATACTGAGCTTTCACCTTCCTTATATTAGTCAAGGCAGTAAATGTACTCATTATTTTATGCCTAACATTTTATCGCTCAGTCCTAAACAAGAGCTCATTATTAATGCAGCTAGAGGCGGTATAATTAACGAGAGCTATCTATTGAATAGCATTCGTTCATACGAATCGTCTCATAATAAAATCGACGTAGTTTTGGACGTCTGGGAAACCGAACCGGTGCCCAATCCAGAATTAGTAAAAAAGGCAATAATTGCCACCCCACACATTGCCGGATATTCTAAAAAAGCAAAGCTTGAAGCTTCCAAAGGGGTTTTAAAAAGCCTCTTGAATTATTTTGATCTTAAATGTGCAGACAATGTAAGTCAAGTTAGTCCTTTAAATCTACAAAAATCAATACCAAAAGAATCGAATTTAAATGAGATTAAGATAAAATCCTATTATAAAAGTATTAATGTTTTACACGGTTTATATAAATATGATTATGAGATGCAAAATTTGATAAGTCGATCCACTCTTGAATATGAATCGAACCGACACAAAACAGTAATAGGCGAGAGCTTTCAATCAATAAGAAATACTATTTTGCTTAGAGAAGAATTTAAGTACATGACTTTTCCAGAAGGTTATCCTGAGTATCTACGTCCTATATTTAAAATAAATTGAAACGTTATCTGCTAAAACATGCACTGAAGTCTGGGTAGACCTAAAAAAATCAAAAGTTCAATCTTATAAAGAAAATAGCTTAGCTGCGGTACGATCGGTTTGTGCTTCTATTTCTTGTTGGCTTAATCCAAAGAGTTCTCCTAATTTTTTTTGGACGTGATCCAAGTGAGCAGGTTCATTACGCTTACCCCGTAATGGCGTTGGTGAAAGGTAGGGTGAATCTGTTTCTAAGATTAACTTGTTGATAGGTAACTGCTGAATAGCTTCGGCAACCCCTGCATTCTTAAAGGTTATTACCCCTCCTATTCCCAAATGAAATCCGAGATCTACAGCTTTCATTCCCTCCTCATAAGTTCCATTAAAACAGTGCCAAACACCTTTAACCGAGCCATTTTGATGTCTAGCTATGGCATCTAGTAAGTCCTGTGTACTTTCCCTATTGTGTAAAACAATAGGCTTGTTGGTACTTTTTGCTATCTCAAAATGTATATCAAGACTTAGCATCTGTTCTTCTTTACTTTCCATTGACCAATAGTAGTCTAAACCTGTTTCACCAATCCCAACATATTGGTTTAAGCCTGCAAATTCGAGTAACCAGCCTTCTAATTTACTCAGCCATAGTTGCTCTCCCCAAATTGATATTTGCTCCTTCACTTCGCAAGGATGTAAACCAATCATAGGGTGCAAGTTAATATCATTTTTACCACTATTGAGATAAGTAATCGTTTCCATTTGAGCAATAGAATCAGGATTGATGGCAGGCATCAATATGTGCCTTATACCCAAATCGATTGCCCTACCAATCATCGCCAAAACATCATTTGAATAGTCTGGTAAATATATATGGGCGTGGGTATCTATCATGGTATATACTATAAAGGCAAACTATATCTTAAATGGTTTAGAAAAGCTTGACTTTACATATATTTACAAAAAGTCAGACTTGTAAAATTCCCTAATCATTCTACTTTTACAAAGGTATTAACATATTTTAAAATCTTCATCATAATACCTAGCTTAAACGGTAAAAACCGTGTCAAAATAACAAATTAGTCAGATGTCAGTATCCCTTACCGATTTTGATATAAGCAATCATGAACGCATCCCCACTCAGTTGTTTAAAACAGCAATAGAAGGATCTTTGTATGTAGCTAATACTATAGCTGAACTTATTGATTCTAGAAATAAAGAATCTAAACCTACTGTATTAGGACTTGCAACTGGGTCTACCCCAACTCAAGTTTATGATGAGCTAGTTCGAAAGCATAAAGAAGAAGGATTAAGTTTTGAGCGAGTTATCACCTTTAACCTTGACGAGTATTATCCAATGTCTCCTGATGCTCATCAGAGTTATAACCATTTTATGCATGAATATCTCTTTAAACATATCAATATTAAGACAGAGAATATTCACATACCAGATGGTACATTGAAAAAAGATAAAATTATATCATTCTGTGAGGAGTATGAAACAAAGATTGTGCAGGCAGGTGGTTTAGATATTCAAATTCTTGGAATAGGCCGTACTGGCCATATTGGATTTAATGAACCTGGATCTATCATAGACTCAACAACGCGCCTTATTACACTGGATCGATTAACAAAGTTAGATGCTTCCAGTGGATTCTTTGATATTGAAAATGTTCCAAGAAGAGCGATTACGATGGGGGTTGGAACGATTTTACAAGCAAAAAGAATATTTATGATGGCCTGGGGTGAGGGAAAAGCGAATATCATTCGAGACACCATCGAAGGTGATATTAATTCATCAATTCCCGCTACTTTTTTGCAGCAGCACAACCAGACTGAAGTTATATTAGACACCGCTGCTGCTGCTGAATTGACCCAAATTAAAAGCCCTTGGCTTGCGGGCCCCATTAAATGGGATAATTTTCTGATCAAAAAAGCCGTCATTTGGTTGAGCCTTAAATTAGCTAAACCCATTTTAAAACTTACTGAAGAAGATTACCGTGAATTTGGAATGAATGATATTCTAGTTGAAATAGGCACAGCTTATAATGTAAATATCAGGGTTTTCAATCAAATTCAGCATACAATTACTGGTTGGCCTGGCGGTAAACCCAATGCCGAAGATACCTATAGGCCAGAACGTAAAACCCCATTTCCAAAAAAAGCATTAATTTTCAGTCCACACCCCGATGACGATGTCATTTCAATGGGTGGTACTTTTATAAGATTGGTAGACCAAGGACACAAAGTGTATGTAGCATATCAAACTTCTGGTAATATCGCTGTATCTGACGAAGATGCTGTCCGATTTGCTGATTTTGTTTCCGACTATCATAATGCATTAAAAATTGATGGCTCCCTGGTTGATTCAATATTTAGTGAAATAACAAACTTCTTAGCCGAAAAAAATCAAGGTGAGCCCGACTCTGAGGAGATTAAAATTATAAAGGGGCTTATTCGACGCGGTGAAGCAAAAGCAGCTTGCCGATACATTGGCATTCAAGATGAAAATATTCACTTTTTAGACCTACCCTTCTATGAAACTGGGAGAATACGTAAAAAGCCTGTTAGCCCAAAAGATATTAAAATAGTTAAGAGGCTAATTGAAGAAGTTAAACCTCATCAAATATATGCTGCAGGTGATTTGTCTGATCCACACGGAACACATAGAATTTGTCTAGAAGCTATCTTGCAGGCTCTTCATGAATTAAAAGATCAAGATTGGATGAAAAATTGCTATGTATGGCTTTATCGAGGTGCTTGGCAAGAGTGGGATATTGAGGATATTGAAATGGCCGTTCCTCTAAGCCCGGAGGAAACTGATAAAAAACGGCGCGCTATCTTTAAGCATCAATCGCAGAAAGATCGCCCTTTATTTCCAGGTACTGATAAAAGAGAATTTTGGCAACGAGCAGATGACCGGACCCGTTCTACTGCAGTAGCCTATGATAAACTTGGTTTAGCCGAGTATGAAGCAATGGAAGCCTTTGTACGTTGGAAAGAGCTTGATTGACGAAAGATTAAATAGAATAATGAATGTGATAAATATAAATAAATGACCATCTTTTAAATGAAAAAATCGAATATTTACAGCAGGATTATTATATATGCAGTGTTTAATCCATGAGTAAATATACCGTTATTCTCCAATTTTTGTTTATATTATTACAATGAGGTCAATAAATGCACATAGCAAAGCTAGTCAGGTCAAAAAACTTTCATTGAATTATCTTTACGCCATTATACTAATAATCACCTTTTGTAATGATAGTGTATTAGCTTGTCATCACCTAGGTCAAAAGAGTTATGTTGAGCCTTCTAATATTGGTATTAATGAGTTTTCTACTGAATCATACTCAGAGGTATTCTTGGGTATTTTAAAACTCCATTCGATAGGCCAAAGGGTACCTCACTCATATACTGGTCAAAAGAAACATTCTGTTAAAAACCTGCAAAAGAAAATCAATCATACAGTATCTACTTTCCTTTATTCACACTTTAAAGCTGATTCAGAATACATTACTAATGAACTTAATTGTTGTATTAATTATAGTAGTGGGTGCACTTATACCTACCTCTGTGAATGCTCCTATAGTGTCAATAATGATTTGTACCATAATCAATTAAACCTTAAACAAGGCCCTTCAATATCTTTACACTCAGTCAATGATATCTCTCCTAATAAGAAAGGTTCTATAAGTTTAATTGTTATAACTAATCTAATCCCCCACCCTTCCTACTTTAGCCTATACGAGAGCTGGCTAATATAGAGAATTAGAAGTTCCAAATAGCGATAATATTATCTCTTTTTATCGTTCTAAACCCTAAAGTTCAGTAGAATCTTACCCATTCTTCTCGTACTACTCAATATTCAATTTCTAATCCATTACACATGTTCAATCGATATTATCGGTTTACATTAAAACAGCCTTTATTACCCTTAGGAATCTTTTTAATATTATTATTTTTGGGCTTATCGGTAGCGCCATTTAATTGGAATCTATCATTTGAATCCGAAACAATACCCGTTGATGCGATACCCGATTTGGGTGAAAACCAACAAATTGTATATACCGAGTGGCGAGGGCAATCACCAGAGGATATAGACGACCAGATAACTTATCCGCTTAGTAATTATTTTTTAACGCTACCTGGTGTCAAGGACGTTAGGGGCTTATCGATTACAGGACGCTCTACTCTTTACATTATCTTTGAAGAGGACATAGAATATTACTGGGGTAGAAGTCGGATTATTGAAAAGATAAACTCTTTGCCAACGGGGTTAATACCCGAAAACACTAAACCCGCACTAGGACCGGACGCAACAGGTTTAGGCCAAATATTTTGGTACTATTTAGAGGGTGTAAATAACTCAGGAGATGAAGTTGGTGGTTGGGATCTAGATGAACGTCGAACACTACAAGATTACTACATAAAACCGAGTCTATCCTCTGTAGCTGGAGTTTCTGAGGTTGCTTCTATTGGAGGATTTGTTAAAGAATTTCAGATTGATATCCATCCAACGCTTTTGGAACAATATCAGTTAAATACTCAAGATATTTTAAAAGCACTCAAAAAAGCCCAAGCAGAAGGTGGCTTGCGAACCCTAGAATACAATCAAGTTGAATATTTACTTCGTGGAAATGGCAGTATAGAAGATCTAAACGATTTAGAATTGATTCCCATACGGGTAGTTGACCAAATACCTCTTTATTTAAAAGATGTTGCCAATATAACACATGGTCCAGCCGACAGACGCGGTGTATTAGATGTTTCTGGAAAAGAGACAGTAGGAGGCGTAGTAGTTGCTCAATACGGAGCTAATCCTGAAAAAGTAATTGCAGCAATAAAACAAAAAATCGACGAATTATCATCCTCTTTACCCAGTAGAGTTTTGGCTTCAGGTGAGCTAACTCAATTGAAAATTATACCTTTTTATGACCGTTCAGAACTTATTGAAGAAACAATTGTGACGCTTGAATCCGCTTTATGGCTTCAAATTTTAATTACTATCTCCATAGTATTACTCATTTTACGCCGCCTTCGTATTGCCTTACTTATTTCATTAATGCTACCAGTGTCCGTTTTATTAACCTTTATTGCCATGAAATTAGGAAACGTCGACGCAAATATAGTAGCTTTGTCGGGTATTGCTATTGCCATAGGAACAGTAGTTGATATGGGTGTAATCTTAACGGATACAATTATACAGCATATTGACCAAGAAGATAGTGAGGCACAAGAAAAGAAAGAGCTATCGAGCGGACTACGCTTTTTAGAGAAGCGTCTCCTTCTTATAATTTCAGCGACTAAAGAAGTTGCAGGTGCTATTATAACGGCTATAACCACAACCATCATTAGCTTTCTTCCAGTTTTCTTAATGATAAATGCCGAAGGTAAGCTATTTCAGCCATTGGCATATACCAAAACCTTCGTATTAGCCGCTTCTATTTTTGTTGCATTATTTCTTTTACCCGTATTAGCCTATCTCTTATTTGGACAGGTAGAATCCCGATATTATTTAGAAAAAAAGAACAAATATAGTCTGTTACACAGATTTATCATTAATCCAATATTACAAGTCAAAACCGATCGCAGACTAACAAAATTCGTTAATGAACTTAATTATAAGAACTTTCATGATACCATGATAGTACTAATCATCCTGTTGATACTCGGATATTTAACACATGCATGGGCACCTCTTGGACCTGAAGTACCTTTATTCCTTCAATGGATATTTATAAGTGGTTTATTGCTTGTACTAATAGGTAGTGTGCTTAAAATCATAACCCATTATCCTAGTTGGTTAGCTTGGTCTTTTGCACATAAAAAATTGTTTATAAGTCTTCCTATTGGAATTATACTTTTTGGACTTTTTGTATGGTTGGGCTTTGCAAAAATCAGTGCTATTCCTACTTCACTAATTCAGGCAATCGGGATTGATATAAGTAAAACAGATTGGTGGTCAGCACTAGACAAAGAGTATCCAGGCCTAACTACAGAGTTTATGCCAAGCTTAGATGAAGGAGCATTTTTATTCATGCCCACCACTACACCCAATGCAGGATTGGAACAAAACGTAGTATTACTTCAATTTTTAGATCGACTAGTTGCAGAAATACCCGAGATAGATAAAGTAGTGGGAAAATTGGGCAGAGTCGAATCAGCTCTCGATCCCGCACCAATAAGTATGTTCGAAAATATCATCACCTACAAGCCAGAATATGCCTATGATATATCAGGAAATAGAACACGTCAATGGCGCGAACATATAAAATCATCGGATGATATTTGGAATGAAATTATCCAGAAAACTCAACATCCAGCATTGACATCTGCGCCAAAACTACAACCTATTGAAACAAGACTTTTAATGCTACAAACGGGTTTAAGAGCCCCAATAGGCATACGTATTCAAGGTGAAGATTTAGGTCAAATCGAAGAGGTAGGCAGGCAGCTTGAGATGGTATTAACAGATCTTGATTATGTGAATCCTGCCACAGTATTTGCCGAGCGTAATTCTAGTAAACCATACATAGATATACAATGGGACCGTGAAAAATTAGCCCGTTATGGAATGAGTGTTTCAGAAGCGCAATCATGGGCTCAAATTGCATTGGCCGGTAAAGAAACTGGCAATGTAATATTGGGAAGAGAACGTTATAGCATTCGCCTTAGATTCGCTAAAGATGTACGCCAAAGTCCACAGAATATTCATAATCTACTTATTGACACCCCTAAGGGTGCAAGAGTGCCATTAAATGAGTTAGCAAAGGTTCAATTTAGATTGGGACCACAGGCCATCAAAAGTGAACAATCATTTAAAGTTTCCTACGTATCTTTTGACATAATCAATGGAATTGAATATCTAGACGCCATTTCTAACATTAACGCTGAAATTAATCGACAGGTTGCAAGTGGAGCCATAAATATACCAGATGGAATACAATTAAGTTTCAAAGGTAGCTTTGAAAACCAGCTCAGAGCAGAAAAACATCTTAAGGTAGTCATACCCTTAACATTGGTTTTAATATTTCTAATTCTGTATATCCAATTTAAATCTACAGCTATAAGCTTAATGATTTTTAGTGGTGTATTCGTGGCTTGGGCAGGTGGTTTCATCTTGTTGGGATTCTTCTCAAGTAATTTCTTCACTAGTGTCTCCTTATTTGGCTTCAACAGCCTACAGGAGCTTCTTGGCATACAGCCGGTCGCGTTAAGTATTGCCGTTTGGGTTGGCTTTTTAGCTTTGTTTGGAATAGCGTCTGATGGAGGGGTTGTAATGGCTACCTATCTACAACAACGACTTAAAGAATTTAAAATGCAGAACCAACCTGACTTAGAGTATATTTCGGATAAGCCTGAGCACGTAGTCATGCATATCCAAAAACTTAGAGCAATAGCTGTTGAAGCGGCTTCAAAACGTATTAGACCCACCATGATAACTACAGCTACAACTATTTTTGCTTTGATACCTTTATTCACTTCTATGGGTAAAGGGTCTGAAATAATGATCCCTATGGCCATACCGACATTGGGCGGTATGTTTGTCCAAATAATCACCCTATTTGTCGTACCAATCTTATTTATTTGGAAAGAAGAACGAATGATTTCGAAAGGAGCTAAAGCCTACACTCGTAAGCATATGGCTAAATCAATAAATATCCCACCCACTACACTACTCATTATGTGTATGTTAGGTATCACTGGAGTTGGATTGACGTCTGAACGCACCGCACAAGCTCAACATACATTAAACATGTATAAATTAGAGGCTCTTAATAGTCATCCTAGTTTATTGTCAAAAAAGAATGAAATTGCCTTATCAGAATTCGAATCTATATCTATCGGGGTAATGGATCCGACCATTTCTCTTGGAGTTTTTGCTGCTCCGATTGAAACAGCTTTAGGCGCACAAACAACCAGATTATCTATTAATCAGAGTTTACCCCTTCCTAGTTCACTTAAATTTCAACGCTTAACTCTTGAAGCACTAGTCGAAGCTAAGGAATTCGGATATCTTGAGGAGTTAGAACGTCATTTTCTCGAAATGGATATTGAATGGGCTGCCATCTACAGGAAGACGATGCAAATTGAATTTTTAGAGCAACAATTAGATATTTTGAATGAATTAACTCAATTACTAACCACTTTCAATAGTGAAGGATATTCGACCAATAGAAAAATTTTAGAAATCGAGCTACAGGAAGTAACACTCGATCAGCAGCGAAATGAGGCTCTTCTGGCTAGAGCTCAACATGTACAGAATTTTAATGGACTTCGATCTGTACCTATTACCGATTCGCTCAGCTACCCTTTTAAACTGGAATCTAATTTTTACGCTACAAACAAAGATACCTTTTCAAACAAAGTCGAGTGGGCAGATTCAGAGGATCTGAACGAGACTTCACTAAAAGGTTTATCTACTGAATTACACCTACTAAATAGCCCAGGAATACAAAAATTACAGGCTTTAGTAGAGTCCAAGAAATTAGAGTTATCTTCTGCAGAATTGAATCGCTATCCAAACTTTAGTGTCGGGCTAGACTACATAACAATTTCAGCAAACCCAAGTCAAGTTGGGATACAAAATAGCGGGAAAGATGCTATAATAGCTAAAGTTTCTTTGAGTCTTCCAATAGCTCAAAAGAAAAAACAAGCAGCTATTCAATCGAAAGCATCCGAATTACAAATTAGCGACTATCAGTTACAGGCATACATGATTGAAATAAAGACAGCACTTGAACAATGGATTACTAGCTTAGAAATCACTGAAATACAACAAAACAAAATTGCGGATCAAATGGCTGTTCTTGATGAATTACTTTCTTTGGAGCAACAAGCTATTGAATCAGAACAAGGAGACTTAAGTAGATATTTCGAGTATCTGAATAGAAAAATAGGCCTTAAAACAGAATTACTCCAATATCAAGAAAATGCATTCATAACCAGTATGATGTTACAAAGTATACTTAGTCCACTTTCAATTGAATTTATCAAATAATATTATATTTAATATCTAAGTTATGTTTAAACAAAAATACAGAATCTACCTACTCTTTATTGCCTTGGTTACATTGCAAGCTTGCGGTAAAGTTGATTCATCCTCACCAAATGATTTAAAGGAAAAACCTGACACAGAACTTCATGATGATCCACAATCGGCTGAAATCTATTATTGCAGTATGCATCCTGAGGTCAGACAAACAGAACCTGGAGATTGCCCTATTTGTGGAATGGATTTAATCCTAGATAAAAATAGTACCTTCGATATTGCACAAGCAACTTCAGGAAAATCAAATTCATTGGAAATAGGACGTTATGTCACTGAAAGTATGAATTTACAAACAGTTGAAGTGAAATCTGGTTTAGTTAACATAGAAATACAATTGCCTGGAAAAATTGAATTAGACCCAACAAAATCTGTACGAATGTCTACCTATATTGCCGGAAGGATTGACCAACTATTTGTCAACTTTGAAGGGGCATATGTTGAGAAAGGACAAGTAGTAGCTACACTATATTCTCCGCAAATGATTACCGCCCAACAGGAATATCTTACACTAATAGAAAACAATCCTTCAAGAGTCAATTTAATCGAGTCTGCCCTAACTAAACTACTGCGTTTAGGTTTTAGCGAAGAGGATATCTCTAATATCGAGCAGACAAATACACCTACCATACACATTGAACTCAGGGCACCCGCTGGTGGTTATATACATGGACTTCGTGTACTTCCAGAGCAGTATGTAACTCAGGGAGAAGCCCTATTCTCAATAAACGATCATCGTAAAGTATGGCTAGTACTAGATGCCTACGAACACCAGCTCCCCTATCTTCAAGTTGGGCAAGAAATCGAGTGGAATTTATTACATAAGGTACAACCCAATCATATCGGCGTACCTATAAAAGGTTTGATCGAATATATTGATCCTCAACTAGATCCAAAACTTTTCACAGCTAAGGTGCGAATAACCCTAGAAAATGCAAACGAAGAACTACGTCCTAATCAATTATTATCAGGTAATTTAATGGTGCCATATAGCCTGACAGAAGTATTACATATACCCAAATCAGCTTTACTATGGACTGGGGAGCATAGCTTTGTATATGTAGTAGTTGAAACAGATACAGGCTCTTTGTATGAGTTACGATCTATACATGTTGGCCCTGAGACGATAGATGGTGTCATAGTTCATTCTGGTTTGAATGAAGGAGACGTAGTTGTTAGTGCAGGTACTTTTGTTATTGACGCAGCATCACAACTACAAGGTTTAGCAAGTATGGCACAGCATACTCTTACTAATACTTCAACAAAAAAAAATACCGATACAAAATTAAGAATATCGGATCAAAATAGCCCCGCCAGCATAAAAAATACCCTTGAGGCGCCTCTGAGTGCTGAAATTGATTCTTCATTGGCACTTTATCTTTCCATAAAAAATAGTCTAATTGAAGGCGAATTTGATGCTATTACAGAAAAAATAGACCAATTATCCAAATTAATAAATAGTTGGGTGTCAGATGCAACAGAAAATAGTCATACGTTTATGTTTTTATCCCAAGCAGTTCAATCTCTTGCTGGTTCGACCGATATTATTACTTCTCGCATCAATTTTGTTGCATTTTCACGAATTTACATTGATTTTATAAAAACATTTAATAACGACGAAAAACTCTTTGTCCAATTTTGTCCAATGGCAAATGAAGGTAAAGGTGCTTACTGGCTAAGCCAAGAAGAACAGATTAAGAATCCCTACTATGGAGCTATGATGCTTCGTTGTGGAGAGATCATTGAGCAAATATAAATTTTCTTATTTATTTAAAACCGTAGATTTAGTCAATGAAACATTTTAAGTATAAGAGCCATATTACCTTCTTAAATATACTATTACTTAGCTTTTGGGGATGTTCTGATAGTCACTTAGAGCAGAAATTTATAGATAATCCTAGTTCTCTAAATAGTACTTTTCCACGTCTATTCACAGATAACACAGGAACGGTGCATATGAGTTGGATTCATAAAATAGGTGAGGTAGCCCAGCTTCGGATAGCTACATTGACATCTCCGAGTTCTACAGAAGTTACCGATGAATTGGGTTGGTCAGCATACACTACTGTTGCAAAATCGGATGATTGGTTTGTTAATTGGGCCGATTTTCCATCTGTTATTGGATTAAACAGCACCCCTGTGGCCACTCATTGGTTAGATAAGGTGCCTGGATCACCTTATTCCTATCATGTAAAGATTCAACCCATAGAAGACCAAGATTGGAGTCAAAAATCCAGTCAGGCCAACACACAAAATAATCAGATAGAATTTCAAAATGAGGCTTTTGTACCCCATACCGATAATACAAACACAGAACATGGATTTGTGAGTATGCAACCCGTAGATAGTTCTACTTTCTATGCGATATGGTTAGATGGCAGAAATACTAGTAGCATGAATCACGAGGATATGGATCACAATGAGTATTCCATGGAATCTGATAAATTAAATACAAAATTAGGAACCGCAATGACCCTTAGAGGTGCATTATTAGGTAGGAATGGAGAAATTATTGGGTCACATTTAATAGACGAAGCCGTTTGTGACTGTTGTAACACATCACTAGTAAAAACAGACCGAGGTTTAATAGCTGCCTATCGGAATAGAACCAATGAAGAGATACGAGATCTTTATGTCTCTAGATATGAAAACGGTTTATGGGATACACCTAACCCGGTACATAATGACGGTTGGAAAATTGCAGCATGTCCTGTAAATGGCCCCCAACTTGCTTTTCATTCCGGAGTAACCGCTGCTTTATGGTTCACTGGAGCAGATAATATCGCTCGTGTTAAAATGGCATTCTCTGACGATTATGGAGAAAACTTTAGCACCCCTATTTTACTATCCGAAAATCAACCATTAGGTCGTGTTGACATAGTAATGCATAATGAGCACTCAGCTTGGGTAAGCTACGTTGAACGGTATGAAGATGGAGCTCGGTTACACATAAAACAGGTCATGAGAAATGGAATCATCTCGCAATCCCTCATTTTGGATGACATGGAGGCTTCTAGAAGTAGTGGCTTCCCACAACTAACCTCCTTTGAAGATGGCCTTCTTGTAGCATGGACAGAATTAGGCGAACGAGCGTCGACCATACGTACTTCATATATTAAAGGTCTTTAATTGAATCTTTATCTTCCATACCCTCACTGGATGAAGCAGTCGAAAGTGGTTTAGTAGGTTTTTCTAATAGGGCAATATCTTGTAATTTACGTTCCATCACGTTGGTTCGAGTGCTTCGAAGTGTTTGCAGTGATTTGTGCGCTTTTGCAAAATCACTATCCACTTTTTCTAGATGAGCAGCAAACTTACCAAACTCTGTTTTAACCGATTCTAAAATTTTCCACACCTCACTACTTCGTTTTTGAACTTGCAGCGTGCGAAAGCCCATGTGTAAACTATTAAGTAATGCTGAAAGAGTAGTTGGCCCGGTTATGGTAATTCTATATTTACGCTGAAGTGATTCAAATAGACCAGGATGGCGTAATACTTCTGCATATAAACTTTCAATTGGTAAAAATAAAATTGCAAAATCAGTCGTATAAGGTGGATTAATATATTTTTCTGAAATATCCTTTGCAAAAGACTCTATAGTTCTTAGTAGTATATTTTGAGCCTTTTCTATTTCTTTAGAATTACCATTCTCATACGAATTAAGTAGTACCTCGTAACTCTGAATGGGGAATTTTGAGTCAATCGGCATCCAAACAGGGTCATCTGAATTTTTTCCAGGTAATTTGATAGCAAACTCGACAAATCCTTGACTATCTTTTTTTGTGGCTATGTTCTTTGCGTATTGATCAGTTGTTAGCAGTTGCTCAAGAATATTCTCCAATTGGTATTCCCCTAAAACACCTCTAGTTTTTACATTATCTAAAACTTTTTTCAGATCACCAACTCCCGTAGCCAATTGTTGCATCTCACCTAGACCTTTATGTACCAATTCTAGACGCTCAGAAACTAACTTGAACGATTCACCTAGACGCTTTTGTAAAGTTTCCTCTAATTTTTCATCTACAGTTTTTCGCATTTCTTCGAGCTGCTTAGAACTGTCGTTCCGTATTTCTTTTAATTGGTCTTTTACTGTCTGATTAACCTCATTTATTCGTTTTTCTGCATCTTTATTTAATTTTTCTTGTTTAACAATTACTTCTGCTAATTTGTTTCGAAGCAGATTATTTTGATCATTTATATTTTGTTTTTGTATAGTTTCAAATTTATCAAGTTTTGCTTCTAACTCAGATCGCTGAACTTGAGCAGCTTGGGTATTTTCTGTTCGTATCCTAGAAAATTCATCCCGCAGCGTTTTTTCATAAGAATCCAATTTATCGAAAAGAGGTTTTTGACTTTGTTCAGAATCCGCAGTAGCATAATTTTTTTGTAATTTCCAGATAAACAGGAATATCAGAAATTGAAATACTAGTAGTGGAAGCAGAAAATAAATATTAAAGATCATGAAATTGAATAGGTTAAAAACTTTTAAAAATGGAAATAATTGAGCATTAAGTGAATGACTGATAAATGTACTGAGTGTCTATATCAATTTCTGTCACTCTTGTGAAAAGAATAATATTTTGTACTTTCTAAAAAAGAATATTTACATCCAATAGATTACACAAATTGTCAAAAAATAAAACTAAAATTTTTCTCCTAGATACCAATTTCAAAAAAGAAGTGTGGTTTCTAATACGCTTATTTACTATTAGTTTCGTTGGGACTACCACCATATTCTGGATTGCAGAATATGATAAAAATGGTATAAATAGCTTCATTGATGTTATATGGTGGTGGGTAGTTACTTCTACAACAGTTGGCTATGGGGATATAACTCCTAGTAGTGATTTAGGACGTATAGCTGGTGTCATTGCTATTGTAATTGGTATATTTGGTTATACTCATACCATAACACTCATACTAGAAAGGGTTAAAAAACGATTTTATCAAGAGGAAAAAGGTTTATTACCATATAAAGGTAAAAACCACATAGTTATTTGTGAATATACCGCGTATGCGGATGAATTAATTCATGCTCTAAGGGGATATGAAAAAACTAAAAATATAGATCGTGTAATAATCGGCTCACTTGTTGAAACCCGCCCCTATCCAGATTGTCATTTTATTCACGGAGTATCTGTTAGTCCAGTTATACAAGAAAAAGCATGTATTGATACAGCGGATGCTATTTTTGTATTTGAAAATATTCGCTATACCGATCCTGATATAAAAACTTTACATGTAGTTAGTCGTATTATGCGTAAAAATAAGCATGCACCTATATATGTGGAATTGGATAATACTGAACATCCTTTATTAAATACTTTACCACGAAGTATCATACCAATGAAAAATCATGACATAATTCATGCAATATTAGCAAAAGAAGGTTTTGATATTGAAAGGTATTGGGATAAAAAATAGTGTCATTATAATCTTAGATATTTAATCTCCATAACGATTTAATTTCTAATGTTTCCAAGATTATATAACTATATCTCATTACGCAGCATCGAACTGAATAGTATTTCTGTTAATCGCACTAATAATCTTCTTTCACTGGCGACAAACATTGCATCGCAACTACTCATTAAAAAAAAACCTCAGCTAAATTTTATTTGTACACACAACTCACGCCGAAGTCATCTTGCGCATATTTGGGCAAAAGTAATGGCGAATCATCTACAGCTACCCACTTTGGATTGCTATTCTGGAGGTACAGAAGCGACTGAAATACATCCAAATATCATAGAAACTCTTACACGTGCAGGATTTCAAGTCGGCCTAGAATCCAATAGTCCAGAATACAATCCTATCTATTTGGTACAATATTCAGAAGATTACCCGCCAGAGCGATGCTTTTCTAAAGTGTATAATAAAGCGCCAAATCCAAACAATGATTATATCGCCATCTTGACCTGCTCAGAGGCTGATGATGCTTGCCCAATAGTATTAGGTGCTAATACTCGGTATACCATTACTTATGAAGACCCAAAAGCATCTGATGGTACGCCCGATGAAAATGCTACTTATGATCAGCGCAGTAAACAAATCGCGTCAGAAATGTTGTATCTAATGACTAAGATAAAAGAGGACTTAACAAAGTAAATGTACAAGTATAAATCCCTTAAACTACCCTTCTAATTCCTTAAGCATCTGGTCGATAGCAGCCTCCAATTGTTCATCACGCCTCGAAGTAATAACATTGGGTTGGTTACGAATCAGTAAATCAGGTATCGTTTGTTTGTTTTCTAACCATTCACCTGCTTTATTTTTTGCACTAATTGGTACCACTCCCCATACGCTCCCGTTTGGAAGCCCTTCCCAGCCTGCAAAACTACAGGTTCCAGGCACTGGTGTTCCAACCATGGTTCCTAATTTTAAATCTGAGAAAGCACTCGCATAGCAATGCCCATCACTATACATATCTTCGTTAAATAAACCTATAATTGGCTTGGTCCAACGCGAAGTAGGCTCACCTCCCACAACCATTTGTTCAGTAGCATAAGTCAAAAAGGGAGTCCCTGTAAAAAACATTTGCAAGTCGGCTACTAAATCACCACCACCATTATTTCTTGCGTCAACAATTATAGCTTCTTTATCATAATGCTTACCTAGTATGCGATCAATGACGTCTCGAAATTGCCGATCACCCATACCCGAAATATGAACATAGCCTAGACGCCCATTAGATCGTTCCAGGACCTCAGCTTCATTTATATCCACAAACCGATTATATAACAAGCCATTAAATGCTCCCTGACTAATAGGCAATACAGTAAATTCTCGTCCATTTTTACCCGATTCATCAGTTATAGTCAATAAGGTCATTTTCCCAGTTTTACGATTTAAATAGGAAGCCCAGTCTTTATCGGCTAATACCAGTTCTCCATCAATTTTTTGAATAATATCCCCAATTTCAATCTCCAGACCAGCCTTTACTAATGGCCCTCCCTTTACTAATTCACTGATTTTAATTCCATCTCCCTGGTATGTATAGTCCATAAAAATACCTAATGATGCAGTTTCATCTCCATCAGAAACATTTCGGTAACGCCCACCTGCATGCGAAACATTTAACTCTCCTACAAGTTCGCTAATTAATTCAGCAAACTCATAATCATGGCCTAAATCATCTACTTTAGTGCGGTACTCCCCAACCATCATGGTCCAATCAATACCATGAAAAGTGGGTTCATAAAATATTTTCGAGGTTCGAAGGGCAATATGGTCAAACATAGCTAAGCGTTCTTTATCAGCATCTATCGATGTTTCAGAGGCAATAGGTACCGCTTTTTTTATGCCTTTATCAAGGTCTAACTTTGAAATACGGCCACCACTAAGTAAATACAATTGTTCCTGCTCCTTATCCCACATTAACTCCCCTGAGGATCCATTTAAAGATATGGCTACTTTAGTTTCTCTACTTCGCAGATTTGTACTCCATAAATCATACCCTCCATCGAAACGGGTTAGATAGTACATAGTACCACCATCTTTACTCAGTACAGCATCGCTCATACGAGAAGAATGAATAGTTAATTTAGCAATTCTATCTTCAATGTTGTCTAAATCTATACTAAGAGGTTCAATCGGATCAGATTTTGAGTATGCACCTTTCCGTGATTTTTTGTCCTTATTTTCTTTTGCAACGCCATTCTCTTCTACGGTTTCTTGCTCAGATTGCGCTTCCTCAATGGCCTTTTTCAACTTATATTGTTCTTCACTTAGATTATATTCATCCCATCCTTCTTGGGTAAAAAACATGGTATAGACATCATATTCTGTATTCCCACTAGTAGCATAACTTTTAAGACCATTACGATTGCTCATCCATATCATCTGTTTCCCATTCTGCACCCATTTTGGCATACGATCGTAGTATCCACTGTTAACCAACGCTTTCGGCTCTTGCTTACCAGTGGCGTCAATTAGGAGGACATCTGCATTATTGAGTAGTTTGTCAAACTCTACTAACAGCCATTTATTATCTGGGCTCCAAGAAAAATATTTATCTCCATCGCGCATATGAAAAAGTTGTGTTTCGTCCAATAACACCACCTCATTTCCACTTTCAATATGTAGTACTTTTATATTCTTGCGGTCTTCTACAAATGCTATTTGTGAACCATCTGGTGAAAATTTAGGCATATAATTATCTTTTTCATTACTAATTAACACCTCTTCCTGCAATAAGGTTGCTGCGTAAAAAAATGGTTCCTCTTTTCGTACTATCTTAGTTTGAAAAATACTCCATTTTCCATTTCGCTCAGATGCATATACCACCGATTTCCCATCCGGACTAAATTCAACAAACTGTTCATTCTCCGGAGTTGAGGTCAATCTCTTGGTCAATGAACCATCTAATGATGTAACAAATACCTCTCCGCGGGCAATAAAAGCCATTTCCTTGCCATTAGGACTAATTACCATTTCAGACACACCACCATTGATTATGATTCGCTCTTGCCCACTGATTACTTGCTGAGTTCGAATCGTCAGTGGTACCTTAGAGGGTTGCTGACCCAGTTGCATAGTATAAAGCTCACCATGATACCCAAATACGAGTACTTCTCCTCCAGTGGCCAATGTACCTGCACTTAAAAAGCGAACAGGATGGATTTCAAAGAAGGTAAGTTGTTCAACCTGGCCACCGAAAATAGTTTTCTTATAAAC
>CESW01042992.1_pt1 | contig 20509 bp, 21 predicted proteins | sample 531171 | NCBI WGS metagenome assembly CESW01 (sample SAMEA2621859, study PRJEB7988) | marine metagenome | biome: marine biome (ENVO:00000447); feature: surface water layer (ENVO:00002042); material: "saline water (ENVO:00002010), including plankton (ENVO:xxxxxxxx)" | depth 5 m
TCAGCTAAATGAGAAACTTCATTCATTTTTGCTTGCCATTCTGCATGCTCTACTGTGGCGGGTCTTGGCTCCTTTCCTTGCAAATAGTAAGCTTCCCTATAAACAAACATAACAACATCAGCATCTTGTTCAATAGACCCAGATTCTCTTAAATCAGATAATTGTGGTTTTTTATCGTCTCTTTGCTCAACAGCTCTCGAAAGTTGTGATAGAGCAACTACAGGCACAGCCAATTCCTTTGCTAAAGCTTTCAATCCTTGTGTAATTTCAGATATTTCTTGAACTCTTCCATTGTTTGAATTGCTGGCTCTCATTAGTTGTATATAATCAATAACAACCATATCTAAACCATACAACCTTTTAATTCGCCTTGCTCTATTACTCAAAGCTGCAATAGTTATCGCTGGAGTTTCGTCAATATATAAAGGAAGTTCAGATATATCTTTTGATGTTTCAATAAATTTATCAAACTGCTCCTCAGATATTTTACCTCTTCTGATGTCATTAGATTTAATTCTAGATTGCTCAGCTAAAATCCTCGTCGAAAGTTGCTCAGAAGACATTTCTAAAGAAAAAAAAGCTACTGAGCTTTTTTCACCTCTTTCTTGAATTTTTTTTGCAGCATTAAATGCAATGTTAGTTGCTAAAGCTGTTTTACCCATAGAAGGTCTTCCTGCAATAATTACTAAATCTGATTTATGTAGACCACCCAATCTATCATCTAAATCTCTTAAACCAGTAGGAACACCTACAATACCCTCTTCATTTTTATATGCATTTGAAGCCATTTCAATTGTTTGCCTCATAGCTTCATCAAATCTTATTAATGAAGAACTGAATGAACCTTTTTCAGCAAGATCAAATAATGATTTTTCATAATTTTCAATTATATATTTTCCATCAACTCCCAATTCATTTAATTTAGCCTGATCTATTACCTCTCCAGAAATTTTAATTAGTTCTCTTTTAACAAATAAGTCATAGATAAGTTTTGAATATTCAATAGCTTGTCTTGATGAGGTTGAAAATTTAGTTATTTTTACAAGATAGTCTGGAATATTTAAATCATCTTTCTCTTTTTCAAAAAAGTTTTTTAAAGTTATTGGATTAGCTAAAAGACCTCCATAAATTAGTTTTTCCAATGCCTCAAATATTTTTCCATGAATTGGATCGTAAAAATTTTTGTTTGATATAATTAGGCTAACATCATCAAAAATTTCATTCGCTAATAGTATTGATCCAATTACTGATTGTTCAGCTTCAATATTATTTGGTAATTCCTCTGATTTACTTTTTAAAATATTTAAAGATTGAGACATCATCTAAGATAAACTATTAATTTGAGTTTAATAAACTGAAATATTTATTGGGGAAAAAAATGTATAATTTTTAGCTTTCTTCTTTGGCTACGACTGTAACTTTTATCTCAGATTGTATTTCAGAATGAAGATTCAATAGCACATTATATGTACCTAAAGACTTTATTTCTTTAACAGGTTGTATTACTGATGGGTTTACTCTAATCTTTTCATTTTCTTCCAGAATTTTTGCAATCTCAGTAGGTTTAACTGAACCGTATAACTCTCTATTTTCTGTACTTAACTTTTCAATTGTAAACTCTTTATTTTTTAATTTTTCATCAATTTCTCTTGCCTCATTTTTCTTATCTTGGTCTTTTTTATTTAATTCATTTTTAATTTTTTCAACAGTTTTAATATTTTCCTTTGAGGCAAACATTGCCTTTTTTTTAGCTATTAAGAAATTTCTAGCATAACCTCTTTTAACGTCTATTATTTCACCAATAGATCCAACTTTCCTTAGATTTTCTAATAATATTACTTTCATTATATTAAGGCTAAGTTTCTTGCTCTTTTAATAGATATAGATAAATATCTTTGTTTTTTTTGACTTACAGAAGTTATTCTTGAAGGTAATATCTTACCATTCTCAGATATATATCTTTTTAATAATTTAATGTTTTTGTAATCTATCACTGGAGCACCTTTTCCAGATAAAGGACATTTTTTTTTAAACTTATATTTTTGATTTTGAAATACGCTTAGTTTAGAAAAATTATTTTGGGAGTTTTTTTTCTTTAAATTTCTCTTTTTCATGGCATTTAACTTTTACTTACTTCGTCTTGTTTTTTAAAATAATCTGTTTCAAGATCTAATTTCTTTACTTTTACTGTAAGATATCTTAATAAATTTTTATCAAGTTTTTCGTTTTTCTCTAATTCTTTTATAGTAGTGCCTTTACCTTCAATTTTAAAATGTAAATAGTTTCCTTTTTTATTTTTTTTAATTAAATATGAGAGATGCATTAATCCCCAACTTTCAAATTTAACAACATTTCCCTCATTACTTTCAATTATCTTTGTGTATTTCTCTTGAATCTGTTTAATCTGACTTGGCGATATATCCTGTCTAGCTATTAAAGTATGTTCGTAATAGTTCATATAATTTTATAGAAAAAATGAGGATATACTATTATAAATTTTTAATTACAATATAAAAAAAGACTAAATTTATTAACATTTTTATGTTTTCAATAATATTTCCGGGTCAAGGCTCCCAAATTACTGGAATGGCTAAAGAGTTTTATCAAAATTTCAAATATGTCAGAGATTATTATTCTTATGCAGATGAAATATTGAATAAGAGACTAAGCAACATCATATTAGACGGTCCTAAAGAAGAATTAGACTTAACCGAAAATACTCAACCAGCAATTTTTCTAGTAAGTTATTCTATATATAAAGTTATAGAAAATGAAACCCAATTTAATTTAAAAAATGCAAAATTTTTTGCTGGCCATTCACTAGGAGAATATTCAGCACTTTGTTGTGCTAATTCAATAAATTTTGAACAAACAATAAATTTATTGAAAAATAGAGGAAAGGCAATGCAAGAGGCTGTTCCGAAAGGGGAAGGAGGAATGTTGGCTATTTTAGGAATTGAAATAAACGAAATTAATAAAATACTCAAAGATAATTTTGGTAGCTTTCAATGCTATGTTGCAAATGACAATACACTAGGTCAGGCTGTAGTAAGTGGTAAAACAAAATCTTTAGATTTACTTGGTAAAGAATTGAATAAAAAGAATATAAAATTTATAAAACTTTCTGTTAGCGCCCCATTTCACAGTCCATTAATGAAAAGTGCTACAGAAAAAATGAAAGAAAAAATCAACCAGACAGATTTTAGCGATCCAGTTATAGATATAATTTCAAATGTTACAAGCAAACCTCATAGAAAATCAGCAGAGATAAAAAGGTTATTAATTGATCAAATTGAAAATCCAGTCAGATGGCGAGAAAGTGTAATTAATATGATTAGTTCAGGTGTAAATAAATTTGTTGAGATAGGGCCAGGAAAAGTTTTATCTGGATTAATTAAAAGAATAGATAGAAAAGTAGAATCAAATCAGGTAAATAATTTAAGTGATTTAAAAACTATTGAAAATGATTAATTTAAAAGATTTAAATATAATATTAACAGGTTCCACAGGCGGTATAGGAGGGGCAATTTTAGAAAAATTAAATGAATGTCAAGCAAATATAATAGCAACAGGTACAAAAAAAGAAAAATTAGATTTTATAAAAGAAAAATTTAAAAATGTTACAGTAAAACAATTTGATATTTCCAACCATTCATCGATAGAACAATTTATTGAGGATTGTAATAAAATATTTGATGGCAAGATAGATATACTAATTAATAATGCTGGTATAACTCAAGATAATTTGACTATAAGAATGAAAGACGATGAATGGAATAAAGTAATTCATTTAAATTTATCATCTACTTTCTTTCTTACTAAAAATGTAATTAAAAAAATGCTCAAAAACAAAAATGGAAAAATTATAAATATAACTTCAGTAGTTGGTCATACAGGGAATATTGGTCAATCAAACTATGCTGCATCAAAAGCAGGTTTAATCGGCATGTCAAAAAGTCTTGCGCTGGAGTATGGAAAAAAAAACATAAAGATAAATTGCATTTCTCCTGGTTTTATTAAATCTGATATGACAGATAAAATAAGCGATAATTTTAAACAAATTTTAGAAGGTAAAATATCATTAGCAAGATTTGGAAATCCAGAAGATGTAGCTAATGCGGTCCTTTTTTTATCTTCATATTTATCAGATTATATTACAGGCGAAACAATTCATGTTAATGGTGGCATGTATTTTAGTTGACAAAGTAATATAAATATTTATTAAGAAATTTAACAAATAAGGAGAATATGTCAGAAGATATTTCTATCAAAGTAAAAAAAATTGTTGCAGATCACTTAGGTATTGATGAGGCTAAAGTTACTGAAGAGTCAAGTTTTATAGACGATCTAGGAGCTGATAGCTTAGATACAGTAGAATTGGTTATGGCTTTTGAGGAAGAGTTTGGATCTGAAATTTCAGATAGTGATGCAGAAAAAATTCTTACCGTTGGTGATGCTGTAAAATTTATTGAAAATAAAGCAAACTAACATTTATTTTAATGTCCAGCTTTAAAAAAGGTGGAATGTTTATTCTTTCGTCGCCTTCGGGAGCAGGAAAAACTACTCTTGTAAAAAAAATCATAAAAAATAAAAATTTTGCAGTTTCAGTATCCCATACAACCAGGCCACCTAGACCAACTGAGAAAAATGGAAAAGATTACTTTTTTATTTCAAAAAATAATTTTAAAAAACTTATAAAAGCCGACAAATTTCTAGAGCATGCTAAAGTTTTTGATAATTACTATGGTTCATCTAAGGAATTAATAACCAAAAAACTTAAAAAAGGAAAAAATATTGTTTTTGATATTGATTGGCAAGGCACTAGGCAGATAAGAAACAAAAATTTAGATTATAAATTATTGACAATTTTTATTTTACCACCATCAAAGAAAGAATTAATGAATAGACTTATTAAAAGAGAAAATAAAAATATGAAAACTGTACAAAAACGTATGAAAAATTTCAAAAAAGATTTAGCAAGATGGAAGGAGTATGATCATGTTGTAATTAACGATGATTTAAAAGCTTGTTATAATAAAATTATGAAATCTATTAAAAATTACAACAAATTGGATTTTGATAAAAATACCATAAAAAAACATGTAAAAAAATTACTAAGTTAGTTCTTCGTACAATTTACAAATTTTTAAATAATCATTTACTGACAAATTTTGAGGTCTAAGATTCATGTTTAGTTCTAACTTTTCTGAAGCTTCAAGATAATTTTTAAATATCTGTTTTAATGGTTGTTTAATCATTTTTCGTCTTTGATTAAAAAAAATGTTTGTTATGTGCTCAAGGTTCTTTAATTTACTAATATGTGAATAATTTATTTTAGGTGTTAGAACTACTAATGAACTCCACACTTTTGGGACTGGAAAGAAAGATTTTGGAGAAATATCAAATTTTTTATTACAATCCATTCTCCAAGAACTTAAAATAGACAATCTACCATAATTACTGGTATTTTTTTTAGCTACAATTCTATCTGCAACTTCTTTTTGAAAAACAAAATGAAAACTTTTAAAAGTATTATTTATACTCCCAATTTTAAGGTAAGATGTTAAGATTTTAGTTGATATATAATAAGGCAGATTCCCAAATACCTTAATTGGTACACCGAAACTTAACTTATTATAACAATTTAGAATATCATCATTAATAATTTTAATATTTTCACCAAATTTTTTTGTTAAAAGTTCTGAAAGTTTTTTATCTTTTTCAACCACTATTATTTTTGAAGGTTTTTTTTTGATTAATTCTTTTGTAAGATTACCGGTACCAGGTCCAATTTCTAAAACTATATCTTTTGCTGTAATATTAGCTGTCTCAACAATTTTATTTAAAATATTTGTATCATTTAAGAAATTTTGTCCCAAACTTTTTTTAGGATGCATCTTAGAAAATTTTCTCTGCAAATCTCATTGCACAATAAAATGATGTTGGGTCAGACTCATTTTTTCCTAGCATAGATGAGTTTGGACCATGATCTGGTGAAATCCTTACAAAAGGCAATCCAACTGTAATATTTATTGCCTCAAAATTATATAAAGTTTTGATTGGTGTTAAAACTTGATCATGATACATGCCAATCACAACATCAAACTTTTTAATATTTTTTTTTAGAAAAAAAGTATCAGCAGAAAATGGACCTTCTATACTTATTTTATTTTTCTTTAAATATTTTATTGATGGAATAATAATTTTATCCTCTTCACTGAAATTATCTATTGTTTCACAGTGAGGGTTCAAACCAAGTATAGCAAATTTAATTTTTTTTTTTAATTTATATTTATAAAAATTATTTATATTTATAACTTTCTTACAAATATTTTCTTTTGAGACTTTTTTTGAGACTTTTTTCAATGGTATATGTGTTGTTATAGGAGAAACTGAAATTTTATTGTTATAAATCAACATTGCTTCATCATTCACACCAGTTTTTTTAGACAAGTATTCAGTTATACCTAAGTATTTTTTTTTCAAGAATGTTTTTTTGGAAACAGGCCCATTTATAAGTATAAAATTATTTGGATTTTTAAGTATTATTTCAAGTGACTTTTTAAAACTATTTTCAATATAATTATTAGATTTGATAGATATTTTTGAGAATATTTTTTTGTATTTAAAGTTAATATTTATAATATTCAAAATATTATTTAATGCCTGATTTATATTGAGAATCTCATTTAATTTTAACTTATATTTTAATTTTTTTAATTGAGCTTTAAATAGATTTACATTCCCCACAATTATAACTTTTTTTTTTAATTTAAATTTTTTAACAAAATACTTTGCAATTATTTCAGAAAAAACACTATTCGGTTCAGCCAAAACTATAATTATATACTTAGTATTCATTAATAATTGTATTCTGTTTTAATTTTTTAAAATATAATAGAGAAAACTGGGTTAATTGTTTGTTTATTTCAAATTTTACTAATTCATCTAATTCTTTATCTATATTGAAAAACTCCTTCATAACTCTTTTTTTATTAATTTTTAATAATAAATATCCATTAGGATATTTTAATGGTTTAGTTATATCGCCTTCTCTCGTTTGTCTAAGTAATTTTACAATTTCCTCTGATAAAAAAGTTTCTTTTATCCATCCAATATCTCCCCCTTTATTTGAACTATTCGAAATACTAAATTTTGAAGCAGCAGATTTAAATCCATTTAATTTAATAAATTTTAAAATATTATTATGCTTTACCTTTAAATCTTCCAAATTTTTAACATCAAAAAGTATTTCGTATAACTCGTATTCAAACTTTTTATTTTCATTTTTTTTCATTTCTAATTTTTTTTTAAGATTTGCTTTATTTATCCTTACCAAGGATTTATATTTTAAGCTTATTAATTCATTCCATAGACCCTCATACCTCATTTTTTCTATTATTTTTTCATACTCTATGTTGTTTTGTTTTAGCAAAGTGATAAATTCGGTTTCACTTTTTACGTTTTTGAATAAAAAAAGATTTTTTTTAATATCTTCAATAAACTTAGTGTCTTCAAGGTTTTTAAATATTTTATCTAGTTCCCTTTTTTTTATGATTTCTCTTATCAATGAATTTTCTGAAATTCTTAATAATTCTTTCTCTGATAATTTACTTAAATTTGGTCTTAAAAAGACTAGGTAGTTTTTTTCATTTATAATATCATAATTTGTTATGATCTCGTCACCAATTTTATACTTAATATTAATATTTGCACTCGAGAATGTTGTGCAGAAAATAAAAAATAATAAATAAAAAATTTTTTTATTAAACATTATTATTTTCCTATAAAATTACCAAAATTTGAAACACCTATTTCCGTGAATGGTATAATTTTTACTAAAAATGATAATGTTTCATCAGGTTCAAGACTTCCGTCACTATAGAAAGATTTATTATAATTTAAGTTTATCGATAAGCAATCAGTATTGTAACTGTAAATTAAATTATAATATTGCGTGAAATTATCTCTTAAATTTTTAGCAGTACTAAACTCAAGATTATTTTCGTTATTTACATTAAAAATTGTATTGTTTGTTATATTCTCAGAATCCCCAAAATCGTGGTCTTCCATATAATAATTAAAATTACTTACTATATTGTTAACCTGCAAACCTAAGCTAAAATTATCTAGGTTAGAATATTTTAAATCTTTATCATATGAAAAATTATATCCAAAATTTAACATATCATTGTATTTAAGACTTAAATCTCCAAAAATATCAGAACGTGTTTTGTTTAATTTAGATTTATGTGGCAAATTTAAATTTTCTTTATCTTTTAATACATTTCCTAGTCTCACTTCAAATAAATTTCCCAATTCTTTATGATTTCTCTGAAACTCTAATCCTAAAGTTGCTGATTTACCCCCTTCAACTTGAGAATTTGTACTTATTCTATTTAAGTTAAATGCATTGTTATAATTTAATTGCAGATCTTTTGATGAAATATCTGTATTTCCATTTGGACTATACCTCATCGAAACTCTTGGTGTTAGATAATCAGTATAAATACCAATTTTTTTTTTAAGAGGAAAGGCGGTGTCCAATTTTAAAGTTTCATAAATTTCATAATTTTCGTTTTCTTCAAGAACATTAGAATTATTAGAGTAACTATTTGTATTTTTAAGTAGCAATTGATAATTTGACTTCAAACCATTATTATTTACATAGTTATTTGAGTTAAATAAAAAATCATTTATCAAAACAGTTTCATTTATATTTGTATTATAATTTTTGTTGTAGCCGCTGGAGTTAAATGTGAATGAACCTTTATAATTTTCTGGTATTTTTATATTTTTTTCAAAATTGAATTCTGGAAATATATATTGATATCTATCATGAAAACCTCTTGATAAGTCTTCATATACCTTAAATGAACTATTAAATTTTGAATTTGATGAAACCCGATTTATATCAAAATTTGAAAGCAATAAATTATCATCGGTAATAAGTGGTGATGAATTAAGTAATTTATATGTTTTTAAATAATTATCTCCTTTTACTTCCTGTAAATTAAATTCATAAGACAAATTGCTATTAAAAGTCCCAACTTGATTATAGAAAAAATGACCTTTGGATCCTGCTTTTCCAATTAAAAAACTAAAATCACTTAAAATATTTGAATACTCTAAAGCTTGTCTATATTCATTTTGTAATAAAAAGCTCTTGTCTCCATAATACCTTGGGCTGAAAGTTATATCTTTATCAACATCAATAATTTTAAAATATGGTGTCATTAAAGATATGCCTAAACTTTCTGAAGTTGAGTATGATGGTGTTAAAAATCCAGATTTTCTTTTTACAGTCGGATCTGGATGGTTAAAATAAGGCATATAAAATGTTTTAAAATCAAATATTTTTAACCACGAGTTTTTATACTCAAAAATTTTATTTATTTTGTCGTGATTAAACTCTTCTGAGCTTAATTCCCATCCTCTACATTTTTTATTCTCAATATTGCATGTACTAAACACCGCTTTGTATAATTTTAATTCATTTTCATTTGAATAAGCACTTCTTCCTTTTAATTCTGGGTTATTTTTGATATTTCCAAAATAAGAATCTTCGAACTCTACTTTGACTTCCTTTCCAGCAATTTCATTACTTTTTAATTTAATTATTAAATCTTCAAATATATACTTATTATCATTTGCGTCTAAAATAGTCGCTGACTTTGCTCTTATTGTTTCTTTGTTTAAATCAAAAACATATTTCTCTTTTAAAATATATGTATTCTCTTCTGTATCTTTTATAGTTGCGCCCTCATCACTATAAATTATATTTAATTTTCTATTAAATGTAACATCTCTAGATTTAATTGTGTATATTTGATCTATATTAAAAGAAGTTTCATCATCACTATAAATTAAATCCTCTTTTTTTTTGTAAGTAATTGAATTACTATTAATAATCAAATTATTTAAAAAATCTCTAAGGTTAACATTTTTATTAAAATTTATAATTTCATCATTCTTATAATATATCGCATCATCTGAATATATTTCTATTTTCTCAGAAGGAATTTTTGTATTTGTTTCTTTAGCAATAATAATATTACCATTTTTTGTAATATCTATTTTTTTAGCCTCGAATTTAACTTCTTGTGAAATAGAAAATGAAATTTGGGTAATTAATATAATTGTAATAAATATGATTGTCTTAATTCTCATTAATTTTTAATAATCCAATGTTACATAATAAAAAAAGTATTAATAAAGGCATCCACACTGATATGTAAATAGGTAGAGCACCTTTATTACCTAATATGCTTGAAAAATAATTTAAATAATAAACTACTACAGAAATAAATATTCCAAACATAATTATAAAAAATTTAGATTTAATACTTTTAATTTTATTAATTATTATAAAACCTAATATTGTCATCAATACGTAAAATAATGGCATGCTATAAATTTTATTTAAGTGAATTTTTATATCTGTATTTGAATATCCTATTTTGAGGTAGCTATTAGATAAATTATGCAATTCATAAATATTCAGAGAATTTAAATTAGAAAATAAATTTGAGATGATCTCGCCATTAAAAGAGGAATTATGAACTAGGCTTTTTAGTTCTTTCGATGTTCCATCCTCATTTAATACAGAGACATTATCTAGCTTCCAGTTTTTTGATGAAATATTTGCTGTCTCTGCACTGATTGTATTTTTGTGATTATAATATTTGTCAGTTTCAGAAATAGTAATTGATTTTAATATATTTTTATCGAATTTTTTTGCATGTATTATAAAAAGGCTCTTTTCAATTTCTTCTTTTATCCATAATCCATCATCATTTACAACCGCCAGGTATTCATTTGTATTAGAAAACCTATTTTTTATATCTAAGTATTCACTTTTCAAAGTAGATGACAGTGAATAATAAAAAAGTAGCAAAAATAAACCCATTACTCCAGCCAAAATACCAAGATACAGAATTATCTTAAAATTACTGATGCCATTTGAGTTAAGAATTGTTAATTCGTTTTTGTCTAACAAATTTAAATAAAATATTTTTACAGTTATTAAAAAAATAAAAGGGAATATTTCAAAAATAAGCGAAGGAGCATTCAAAAAAGACAAATATACTGTATAATATATATCTGTGTTATATTTTTCAGAAAATTTTATTTCTTCAAAAAAATTTATAATTATAACTATACAAAAAAAAATTAAACTTACTAAAATAAATTTTTTAATAAATAGACTAAAAACATAATTTTGATATTTTTTTAAAATCATAAATAATTTAATTTAAATTTAGACCTAATTAAAATATAAAAATAAAAAACAAAAATCAAAATTATTGGCAACAATAAAAATAGAATTTCAAATTCTAACGAGGTTTTAACAAACTTATAACTTAATTCAGAAAATAATATTACGGCAAAACCCAAAAAGAAAAGAAAACTTTTAAAATAATTATTAAAATTATTAAACTTTGATTTAAGCACAATCAATGAACTGATAAGAGATAAAACTATTATATATATAGGGTTTATTATTCTTTTGAAAATTTCTTCATAAATGTTACTTAATTTGTAGTAACTTTTAGATCCACACATTAACTCCGAATTTTTTCTATCATTAAAATATTTTTTTAGACAAAATAAAAGAACTGCACTGCTCTCCTCATCTAATTTATTAAGTTTACGAGTTTTTGTATCTAAATTTGATAAGTCATAAGTTGTCTCCTTGAAGTCTATACTAAAGTCATTCTGATTAACTAAATTAGTAATTTTACCATTTAAGAGTTTAAAACTAAAATTATTATTATCTTTTATTAACTTTCCTTTATTAGCAATTATTATTTTACTTTCGTCATTTTTTAATTTTTCTTTAATATATATGCCTTTTAAATTTCCACCTTCATTATATTCTTCAACAAAAATAGTTAAATTATTCATAACATTAGAAAATTTTTTCTCTTCTATTAATTTAGGGAAAAATTCTAAAGATGAATTTCTGAGATAATCTTGTGCCAGATTTCGAGATGATGGTACAATGTATATATTTAATATTAATTGAAGCAAAACAATGATTAAAGAAAACTTACCAATAAAATTTATAAATGAAATTTTGGTTATTCCATTTGTCCAAAAAATTAATATTTCATTATTTTCTTCATATCGATTTAATATGACAAACAAAGTTAGAAAATATGTGAAAATTAAAAGTTTACTAAAAATTTTTGGTAGGTTTAATAAAGAATAAAAAAAATAAACCTTAATTGAGTGACCTTTTTCAGTCACAATATCTAATAAATTTACACCCTGAATAACCCATACTATAAGAGTTATTGCCAATGTTGACATAATAAAAAATATAAGAATATCTGAAGATAATTTACGAAATATTAATTTATTCATTGAAATTATAAATTTAATAAATATACAACATTATCTATTAAATATTTCAAAAAAATGAAGCTAAAATTAGAATTTGTAACCAAAGTACCCAAAGTAGCTAAAGATTGCGAGATTATTCTATTTAAAGATAGAATCAGCAAAAACAGATTACCTAAGTTTTTAAATAAATCACTAATTAATAATAAATTATTTATTGAGAAAAAATTTCTTGCACAAAATGTAAACAATAAAAATTATATTTTTGTGAATTGTATTAAGTCCAAAACATCATTAGATTACGAAAAGCTTGGATCCGAATTATACAATTTTATTAAAAATAATAAAATTGAGAAATCTTTTTTTGAAATCAGTTCATCCTACTTAACAAACGTTCAACTCGAAAAATTTTTTCACGGTGCTCAGCTAAAATCTTATAATTTTGATTTATATAAGACTGATAAATCAAAAAATAACATGACCACTTTATTTATTGTGGGAAATAAATTAAAAAAATCAAATTTAATAAGAAGTAAACTAAAATCACTTTTAGAGGGTGTTTTTTTAACAAGGGATTTAGTATCGGAACCAGGTAACGTTCTTCACCCAGACGAATACGCTAAACGTATAACTAAATTAAGAAAATATGGACTGAAAATTACAGTTTATGATCAAAAAAAATTAAAAAAGCTAGGAATGAATGCTTTACTTGGCGTAGGTCAGGGAAGTGTAAGAGGATCATATTTAGTTACGATAGAGTGGAATGGTGCAAAAAATAGTTTTAAACCTTTAGCATTTGTTGGAAAAGGAGTATGTTTTGATACCGGAGGATACTCACTTAAACCAGCAAAATTTATGGAAGACATGACTTACGATATGGCTGGTTCAGCTACTGTTGTCGGTCTCATGAAAACTCTTGCACTCAGAAAATCAAATATTAATGCAGTAGGAGTTGTGGGGTTGGTTGAAAATATGGTGAGTGGTAATGCCCAAAGACCTGGCGATATTGTTAAATCATACAGTGGACAAACTATTGAAGTTTTAAACACTGATGCTGAGGGAAGATTAGTTTTAGCTGATGCTTTAACATTTACCGAGGAGAAATTTAAACCTCAGTTTATAATTGATTTAGCCACTCTAACTGGCGCTATAATAGTTTCCCTTGGATCAGAGTATGCAGGTCTATTTTCTAATAACGATAAATTATCTAAACAACTAATTGATGCAGGTCAAAGTGTTGAAGAAAAATTATGGAGAATGCCTCTAAATAAAAATTTTGATAAACTAATCAATTCAAAAAATGCTGATATGCAGAATATAAATTATGTAGGTGGAGCTGGATCTACAACAGCAGCACAATTTTTACAAAGATTTATAATTAATAAAACTCCATGGGCCCATTTAGATATTGCAGGTATGGCTTTTTCAAAATATGGAGGTGCATTAAACTCTGGAGGAGCAACTGGGTATGGTGTTAGATTGTTAAATAAGCTCATTGAGGATAATTATGAATAATATTGAAAAAACTTTATCTATAATTAAACCTGATGCAGTTGAAAGAAATCTTCAAGATCAAATTAAAAATGAATTTTTAAATAAAGGATTTCAAATAATTGAAGAAAAAAAAATTCACATAACTAAAGAAGAAGCTGAAAAATTTTATAAAGTACATGAGTCAAAACCATTTTATAACGATTTATGTGATTATTTATCCTCTGGTCCTATTGTTGTTATGACTCTACAGAAAGAAAATGCAGTTATGGAAAATAGAAAGTTGATGGGATCAACAAATCCAATTGATGCTGAGGAAGGAACTTTGAGGAAAAAATATGGCATTTCAATAGATAAAAACTCTGTGCATGGCTCTGATAGCAAAGAAAATGCACAGATTGAGTTAGATTTTTTTTTCAATAACCATTAAGTAATTTAATTATCGCTCTAGGGTAGATTTCATGCTCAACTTTTAAGACTTTTTTTTCTAAAGTTTTACTACTCTCTGATTTTGAAATTTTAACCTTTTTTTGTAAAATAATTTTCCCAGAATCTAATTTTTTAGTAACAATATGAACAGTGGCTCCTGAGTATTTATCTTTATTTTTAATCGCTTTAATATGAGTATTCAATCCTTTATATTTTGGTAAAAGAGATGGATGAATATTAAGTATAGGTTTTGAAAATTTTTTAATAAAGTTACCTGAAAATATTTTCATAAATCCAGCAAGACAAATCATATCGACATTATAATCTTTTAATAATTTTATCGATTGATTTTCAAAATTTTTTTTTGTTGAGTAATTTATAAAAATATTTTTAATTTTTGATTTATTTGCAATTACCAATCCTTTTGCCTTTGAATTATTTGAGATGACTAATACGATTTTTATTAAAGATTTTCTCGTTTTTGAATATTTTATTAACGATTTAAGATTGCTACCTCTACCACTTATAAAAATAGCAGCACGTTTTTTACCAGAAAATTTTTCCACTTAATTTGACTTTTCTTGGGTTTTTAATAATTTTCCCAATTACATATGGTTTATATCTTTGTGGAAAATATCTAATTATTTTTTTATAGTTCTTAGGATTTATTATTAAACAGAAACCAACACCACAATTAAATGTTTTCAACATTTCTTTTTCAGTAATACCCTTTTTTTTAAGCCATTTAAATATATCCAAAGTTTTTATCTTATCTAAATTAATTTCGGCACAAAAATTGTTAGGCATTACTCTTTTTATGTTATCTTCTAATCCTCCTCCAGTAATATTTGCGCAAGCATTTAAATATTTTTTATTTATTAACTTCAAAACATACTTTACATAAATTTTCGTTGGCTCTAGCAACTCTCTTTTCAAAAAAGAATTTTTATTTAAATTAATTTTTTCTTTTTTAATAACATGTCTAACTAAAGAGAATCCATTTGAGTGAAGCCCACTAGAAGGCAGCGCTAAAATCAAATCATGTTCTTTTATTTTATTTATTAATATTTTTTTTTTTTCCACCAACCCAAGAGAAAAACCTGCAATGTCAAATTTTCCTTTGGAGTATGTTCCGGGCATTTCAGCAGTTTCTCCACCTACTAGCTCACAATCTGCCAATTTACAACCTTTAATAATTCCCTTTATTATATTTTTTAATTTTTTTGTTTGAATTTTCTCAACTGATATATAATCTAAAAACAGTATAGGTTTTGCACCTTGCACTATAAGATCGTTTACACACATTGCCACAAGATCTATACCAATTGTGTCAAATTTATTTAACTGATTTGCGATTTCAATTTTCGTACCAACTCCGTCAGTACTCGTTACTAGGTATGGACTTTTTAAATTATTAGGTAGCTTTGTAAGCGCCCCAAATCCTCCAATATTCTTAAATTCACCACTTTTTTTTGATTTTTTTGTACTTGAGGATATAAATTTAATAAATTTATCTGCTTTTTTTATGCTAACACCGCTTTTTTCGTATGTGAAGTTTTTAGACCCCATTTTTAAAATATGTTTTTAATTAAAAATAAAATTATAAATTGTTTATACTTTTTTTTTTTACTTTTGATTTTAATTTTTATTAAGTTTTCCACAACCAAAGTTTTTGCAGACAATTATGTAGTAAAAAATATTAATATTAAAGAACAATACGATGTTAATTTTAATAAAGATGATGTTATCAACAAGGGATTTGAAAAAGCATTTAAAACTTTGATTTTTAGAATTGTAGAAAACAAAGATAAAATTTTGTTCGAAAACGTTCCAAAAAATAAAATAAAATCTCTTATAGATTATTTTTCAATAACAAATGAAAAATTTGTAAATAATAATTATGAAGTAGATTTTGAAGTAAAGTTTGATAAAAAAAAATTATTAACTTTTATAAGAAGCAAAAATGTCATTTCTTCTGTACCTAACAATACTGATATACTATTTATACCAATACTAATCGATAAACAAAATAATGAACTTAAATATTTCAATCAAAATTATTTTTACAATAATTGGAATAGTATAAATGAAAATTTTTTTTTATTAAATTACAATTTACCTGACGAGAATATAGAAAATTTTAATCTTTTTCAAAAAATAAAAAATAATATTGAAAATTATAATTTATCAGAAATTACAAATAAATATAACTTTGAAAATGTATTCATAGTAATTTTTTATAAAAATAAAAATAATTTAAATGTATTCTCAAAAATTAGATTTTCAAACTCAAATTTTAATTTCAATTTAAATTTAAATAATATTAATTTTGAAGATACCATTGCATTAGATAAAATAATCTTAAATTTAAAGAATATCTATGAAGATAAATGGAAGCTTAAAAATAAAATTAATACATCTATTGCAATACCTTTAAAAATTTCTGTAAAAAATAGTAATTTTTTAATTACGAATAAAATTGAAAATTTACTAAATCAATCTGATTTCGTATATGAATATGAAATTGAAAAAATGAATAATAATGAAATTATTTACAGAATTATTTATAATGGCAATCCTGATAAATTTCTAAATTCTTTAAAATTAAAAAATATTAAAATAGACTCATCTGGTAGTATTTGGAAAATAAAATGAGTGACCTAGAGCAAAAACTTTTAAATTTTGAGATTTTAGAAAGTTTTGATGAAAATGATTATTATGTTTCTAAAAGTAACTATTTTGCAAAAAACATAATTCAATTGTGGCCTAAGTGGGAAAAAAAAATTGTTAATTTAGCGGGTGAAAAATATTCTGGCAAAACACATTTATCGATAATATTTAAACTAAAAAGTAATGCTTTATATTTAAATGCAAAACAAGTTAATGATCAAACTTTAAAAAAAATTAAACTTTCAAATAATATAATAATAGAGGATTTAGACGAAAGTTTTGATGACAAACTTCTATATTCTATATTTAATCTTGTGGAGCAAGATAATAAATACTTGTTAATCTCATCAAATAAACCAATAGATACAATGAAATTCTCATTACCCGACCTAGTTTCTAGATTGAAAAATTGCATAATTGCTAAAATTCAACAGCCAGATGATGAATTGATATACGCAATAATTTTGAAAAGTTTTTCTGACCGTCAAATTAAATTAGATAACAAAATTATAGATTATATTATTAAAAGAATTGCTAGATCGTATAGTAAAATGCATGAATTTATATATAAGATTGATGAATTAAGTTTAAGGAAAAAAAAATCTATTAATTTTAAAATAATAAAAGAGATTATAAATTGAGTAAATACAGGACACACACTTGCGGAGAACTTAGTTTAAATAATAAAGCTGAAATAGTTAAACTTTCTGGCTGGATAAATAAAAAAAGAGACCATGGTAATCTTTTATTTTTAGATTTAAGAGATCATTACGGTATGACTCAATGTGTAATAGATGAAGGCAAATCAATTTTTAAAGACATTGAAAAACTTCCTTTAGAGACTGTTATTCAAATAGAAGGTAAAGTTTTAGAGAGAGAAAAAGACACTATAAATAAAAATTTAAATACTGGACAAATCGAAGTAGAAATTCAAAAATATAAAATACTTTCTTACACTAAAGATTTACCACTTCCTATATTTTCAGATCAGGAGTATGCAGAAGAAATAAGACTAAAGTATAGATTTTTAGATTTAAGGAGAAAAAAAATTCATAATAATATTGTTTTAAGATCTAATATTATTTCATTTATTAGATCCGAAATGCTGAAATATGGTTTCTTAGAATATCAAACTCCTATATTAACATCTTCTAGCCCAGAAGGTGCAAGGGACTTTTTAGTTCCAAGTAGATTAAATCCTGGTAAATTTTATGCATTGCCACAAGCACCACAACAATTCAAACAATTAATAATGGCGTCTGGTTTTGATAAATATTTTCAAATAGCCCCATGCTTTAGAGATGAAGATGCAAGAGCTGATAGAAGCCCTGGAGAATTTTATCAACTAGATTTAGAAATGTCTTTTGTAGAACAAGAAGATGTTTTTAAAATTATTGAGGATTTATTTGTAAATTTATTTAAAAAATATTCATCAAAAAAATTACTTCATAAGAAATTTCCAAGAATACCTTTTGATGAAGCAATGCTAAAGTATGGATCTGATAAACCAGATTTGAGAAATCCTCTAATTATATATGATATTACTGAAATATTTAGAAGAGAAGATGTCAATTTCGAGATATTTAAAAAATTAGTGAACACTGGCTCAATAGTAAGAGGTATTGTAACAAAAAATACATCTGAAAAACCAAGAAGTTTTTTTGATGGAATTGATAAATGGGCAAAAAATGAAGGATCATCAGGTCTGGCATATTTTTCTATTGAAAACTCAGATAAGTTAAATGCAAAAGGACCAGTAGGAAAATTTTTCTCCGAGGAATGCATAAAAGAAATAATGAAAATAACGAATGCTGAGGTAGATGATACAATTTTTATGTCTTGTGGTAAAAAAGCTGATGTAGAAAAATTATTAAGCAATGCAAGAAATAAGATAGCAAATGAACTTAAATTAATTGATGAAAGTGTTTTTTCATTTTGTTGGGTAGTTGATTATCCAATGTTTGAAATTGATGAAAATACAAAAAAAATTGAATTTAGTCATAATCCTTTTTCAATGCCACAAGGTGATATTGATAATTTAGATTTGTCTGATCCATTAAAATTAAAAGCATTTCAATATGATATAGTCTGTAATGGTATCGAATTATCCTCAGGTGCCATTAGAAACCATAAACCAGATTTGATGTATAAATTGTTTGAAATTGCTGGATATTCTAATGAAACTGTTAATAAAAAATTTAGTGGCATGATTAACGCATTAAGTTATGGAGCACCACCTCATGGTGGTATTGCCCCTGGTATAGATAGAATTGTGATGTTGTTAGCAAATGAAAAAAATATTAGAGAGGTTACAATGTTCCCAATGAACCAAAATGCCCAAGATCTTATGATGAATGCACCCTCTGAAGTTGATGATAATCAACTTAAAGAGCTTAGTATTTCAAAAAGAAAGAAATGATTATTTTTTACCTTTAAGATTTATCCTTATATCCGAGAGATCTACTAGTTTTTTTTTATAGTCGTTTCTTAAAAAACCTTTACTTGTAATATCTTTCACAAGTTTAATTAGTTGATTTTGACCTTCGCTTTCTTGAACTTCGCTAGTATCAGAGTTGCCAGTTATAGATGGTGTATGTGCTAAATCCTCTCTATTTAAATATGATATTGCCAACTCTCTAAAAATATAATCCAGTATTGAACTGGCACTCATTATACGATCATTACCATAAACTTTGCCGGATGGTTCGAATTTTGTGTCTAAATATGCATTCACAAATTCATCTAAAGGAACTCCATATTGAAGACCCAGTGAAATTGCAATTGCAAAATTATTCATCAGAGCCTTGACTAGCTCGCCCTCTTTACTAGTATCAATAAAAATTTCTCCTATTTTACCATCTTCGTATTCACCAGTGTGCAGATAAACTTTGTGATCACCTATAGAAGCTTTTTGAATATAGCCTTTTCTTCTATCAGGCATGCTAAATCTTTTACCAATTGTATCGCTGATATTTTTTTTGAAGCTTTCGTCAATATGCCTAGTTTTTTGAGTATTTTTGCTATCTTGACTTTTAATTGGTTGTGAAACTATTTCTACTTTATTACTTTTATTTTCTTGAAGGTTTTTTGTTTTTCTATTATCCAACTTAACATCAACAATTTCAAATTTTCCATCGTCTTTATTCTCTAAATTGTTAAGATTCTCTTCATTTATATCATCTAAATAATGAGATACTTTAAAGCTGCAAGTGTAATATGTTTCTACTAAGTATTTTGCCATTGTAATCCTATTTGTAATTTGAATCTTGGTAAGATTTATGTATATACATTTTTCAATTATAGTCTAATTGTAAATTTACAATTATTAATTGAATTAATTTAAATAAATGATTAAAGAAATTTTTACTTGGTGGAATAGTCAAACATTTGGAACAAGGCTAAGTACAATTTTATTTGGAAAATTAGTTGGAGAAGATAGCTCAGGAAATAAATATTATGAGAGCAAGTCAGGAAAGAGATGGGTTATTTACAAAGGAGAAGTTGAGGCGTCTAAAATTCCTAGCGAATGGTATTCCTGGATGCATCGTACAGGAAATAAAATTGAAAATAGTCA
>CESW01149668.1_pt1 | contig 20498 bp, 20 predicted proteins | sample 531171 | NCBI WGS metagenome assembly CESW01 (sample SAMEA2621859, study PRJEB7988) | marine metagenome | biome: marine biome (ENVO:00000447); feature: surface water layer (ENVO:00002042); material: "saline water (ENVO:00002010), including plankton (ENVO:xxxxxxxx)" | depth 5 m
TCGATCATCTCAAAAACATCTTAAGTAAGGTTTAGGTATATAATTTCTTAAATTTTTAAGTTTTGAGGCTTTATAAATCCATGTTGGATCTTTAATAAATTTTCTTGCAACAGCAATAAAATCTACATTTTTCCTCATTAATAAATTATTTGCTGTTTGTATGTCATCTATCTGCCCCGATGTTCTGATTAAAATTGAAGTTTTCTTTTTTATTTTTTTACTTAAATTAGCTCTAAAAGCCTTTTTGAATTTCATGTTTGTAACAGGTAATATTCCACCACTCGAAACGCAAACATAGTCAAATCCAATTTTTTCTAATTGCTTAACTAATAAAGTTGACTCTTTTATGTTAATACCTTCTTTTAGATGATCAGTTGCTGTAATTCTTGCTCCAAGAATCTTATTTTTTGGCCAAATTTTTCGAATTTTTTTTGCAATTTTTAAGGGCAGATTTAATCTTCCTAAAAAATCCTTACCAAATTCATCCACCCTTATATTAGAAACTGGTGATAAAAATTGATGCAAAAGGTATCCATGAGCCATATGTATTTCGAGACATTCAAAACCAACTCTATTAGCCCGTCTAGCTGTATCTATGAAATCATCAATTATTTTCAAAATTTGACTCTTGCTTAAACTTTTAGGAATTGGCCATTTTTTATCTCTTTTAATTGCTGATGGTGCAAATGTTTTCCAACATCTATTTTTTTTATTTAAAGAGGTATTAGATTTAACCCAAGGTACAAATGCTGACCCTTTTCTTCCAGAATGAGATATTTGAATTCCAAGAGGAATTTTACTTATTTTATTTATATGTTTTATAAGTTTCTTAAATTTTATTTCTTGTTTTTCATTGCTTAGACATAAATCGGCATGACTAATTTTTCCAGATTTATTTACAGCAGTTGACTCGATCATCAACATTCCAGCTCCAGAATTTGCAAGTTTTGTAAGATGTTCATAATGCCATTCAGATGGACAACCATTAATTGCTGAATATTGGCACATAGGAGAAACCACTATTCTATTCTTTAATCTAATTTTATTAATCTTAAGTTCTTTAAATAACATTTTTCATGACTACAAATTCATTATGAGGATGAAAAATTGCCCCGGGATAAGACCAATAAGTCTCTATAAAATATTCTCCTAGAGCCTTACCTAACTTTGGTAGATGTGGAACATTATCACTATCAATCATTGATTTCATTGGAGTAGCAAATCTTAACCATTCACCAGTTTTCTGTTCATTATAAAAAAATCTTGTTCTTATAGCTATATCTGGAGGTACACATAAAAAACCTTTTTTTTTAAATTTTTTATAAATTTTTTTTAATTCTACTGGTTTATTAAACCCTAAAGAGGATACTCTTATTCTATAAAGCTTTACTGTTTTTTTTGTAATAGAAATTTTATTTTTTTTATTCTTAATAATATTTTCAATCCAAACACTTACGTTGTATTTTTTCCTTTTAAGGCTTTTGATACAATGATTTATATTTTTATAATCTTTTGGCTTAATTGTTTTCCAAGATTTATTCATTAATTAAAGCTTTATACTTATAAGATACTAATTTGTCATATAAAAAACACATTTTTTAGTGTATTTAATACTATTAACTAATTAACTAAAATTCAAACAAAATTGAATAATTTTTTCACAAAAGTTTTTTATCCTTTAGAGACAAAAGATTACAACCAAATAATTTTAATATTCATACTTACAATATTAAGTGCAGTTCTAGAATTATTAGGGATTGGATTGATTATTCCAATTCTTCAAATATTTGTTGGAAGTGATTCTGAACAGTATACAAAATATTTGTTTTTTTTAAGTGGTAAACCAAAAAAAGATGTCCTAATAGCGATATTAGTTATACTTGGGTTTGTTTACTTTCTAAAATTTTTTTTATTAAGATATTTAATTTTAAAACAATTTAATTTTAGTCATAAATTATACGCCAAAATGGCAAAAAAATTTTTTAGGAATTATCTTTATAAAAATTACTTGTTTCACATCCAAAATAACTCCGCACAATTAATTAGAAATATTATAAGTGAGGGAAATTTATTTTCATTTGGTGTAATTTTTCCACTTATCAGAGTAGCTTCAGAAATAATAATTTTTTTGTCAATATGTGTCCTTTTAATAATTTATGAACCAGGGGCCTCTTTATTAACAATAAGTTTCTTCTCATTAATAGGTTATGTGCTTCTTTTAAGAACCAATAAAAGATTAAAATTTTGGGGTGAAAAAAGACAATATCACTCTGGAGAAGTTTTTAAACAGTTGCAACAAGGTTTTACTAGCATACGAGAAGTAATTATAAATGGTATGGAAAAAATGTTTTTACAAAAATTTGATGTTCATAATAAAGAAAATGCTAAGGTTGGGATCAACAAAGATACCACCACACAAATGCCAAGATTAATTCTTGAGTTAATTGGAATGATAACATTCGTAACTTTGGTTATGTTTTTATTAAGTAAAGGTAAAAAAATAACTGAAATTTTTGTAATTGTTGGAGTGTTCTTTTATGCCGCTATAAGATTATTACCCGCTGTCTCAAAAATAGTTCAAGCAATACAATCAATAAGATTTAATTATGCAGTTGTAGATGTAATTTATAAAGAGTTATCAAATCTAGATAATGAAATAAATATTTCTAGTGAAAACAGAGATCAAGATAATGACATGAAAAAAGATCTTGAATTTAATAAACTATCCTTTTCTGATGTAAATTTTAAATATCCTAATAGTTACGAAAAGAATTTAAGCGACATTAATATTGATATTCACAATGGAGATAAGATAGGTATCATTGGTCAAACGGGGTCAGGCAAATCAACTTTTATAAATTTATTATGTGGTTTGCTTCATCCAAATGGTGGTAAAATCAATATCAATGGTAAAGATTTAATTAAAGAGGAAAAAGCATGGCAAAAAAATATTGGTTATGTTCCTCAAAATGTTTCAATAATAGACGAAAGCATATTATTCAATATTGCTTTAGAAGATGATCTTAAAAAAATTGATATAAATAAAATAGATAAATTACTAAAACAAGTAAGCTTATATGACCATGTTTATAGTTTACCAAATACAATTCATGAATTAGCTGGTGAAAGTGGTGCAAAATTATCTGGGGGACAAAGACAAAGACTTGGCATTATACGCGCTTTGTATAAAGATCCATCAATATTGATATTAGATGAAGCTACCAGTTCATTGGATGAGAAAACTGAAGATTTAATTATTAAAAAATTATTTAACAACACCTATCAAAAAACAATTATATCCATTTCTCATAGACAAAGTTCTTTAAAATACTGTAGTAGAATTTTAGAAGTAAAGAATAATACGATTAATGAAAAAATTAATTAAAAATATTAGAATTATATTATTGGTTGTTTTAAATAAATATATTCTTCGAAAACCAAATTTTTCCGAAAAAAATCTATTTTTACAAGGAAAAATAATTGCAAATGCAAATGAGAAAAAGGATGATATCGAAACTTTGAAAGATGTTGAATTTTCTGCGTTTTCTCAATTTGGTGAAGATGGTATAATTGATTGGATAATTAACAAGATTCCGAATATTGAAAAAATATTTTTAGAAATTGGTACGCAAGATTATTGGGAATCCAATACAAGATTTCTACTAAAATCAAGAAATTGGAAAGGGTATATTTTTGAGGGATCTAAAAAAGATATTCTTAAAATAAAGTCACAACAAATATATTGGCAGAATGATTTAAAGGCAGTTCATGCATTTGTTGATAAAGAAAATATAAATCAATTAATAAAAGATCATATTCAAGAAAAAAATATTGGATTACTTAGTATTGATATTGATGGGAATGATTATTGGATTTTAGATGAAATTGAAGACCTATCTCCATCTATTATAGTTTGCGAATTTAATTCTATTTTTGGAGATAAATTTAAATTATCAGTTCCATACGATAAAAATTTTATTAAGAAAGATAAACATTATTCCAATTTATATTTTGGTTCATCAATTAACGCTATTGTCTCTCTTTTGGAAAAAAAACAATATTTCTTTCTAGGAACAAGCTCACGAGGGATAAATGCATTTTTTGTTAAAAATGAATTTAAAACATTTTTTTCTAACAAAATAAAATATATTGTTAAATATCCCTCTAAAGCTAGAGAGGCTCTCGATCAGAACGGTAACAAAAAGTATGAAAATATTTTAAAAGAAAAAAGATATCTGGAGAATTTAGATGTATTTGATTTTGATGAAAATAAAATCAAAAAATTATCTGAATACAAAGAGCTTTATTCAGAGGAATGGAAAAAGCTTTTAAAATAGGAAAAAAATACTCAAAATTATTTAGTATTATAATTTAGAAGACTTTTTTAAATAAATGTTTCATTAACGCATTAATAAAAATTATCAAAATAAAAAATAAATTTTGATTATTATCAAGTCTTATCTTAAATTCTTCAAATAAATGATCGATAAAAGATACTTTACTTGAGTATCCTCCTTGAGCGACTTCTCCAATAATTTCATTTTTTTTTGTATGCGCACCTGATTTTTTGTGAGTTATAATTAATTTGTAATAAAGATCGTAATCTGACGAACACTTATATTTTGTATTAAAGAAACCCAATTTCTTAAAAATATCACTTCTTAAATAAAAACCTACTGAGTGTGTAGTTGCAAAGTCAAAATTGTAGTTTAATTTTTTTTTGCTAAAACCATATTTTAAAACTGTTTTTTTTGTATAGTTTCTTATTACAGTTCCAAATACAAAACTGATATTATGATTTTTTAAGAATATTTTATGAATTATACTTAAAGCCTTTTTTTTTATTATGTCACCAGAGTTTATAAATACTACAACCTTACCTTTTGCAAGCTTAGCACCCTTGTTCATTGCAAAATAAATTCCTTTATCATTCTCACTTACAATATGGTCTATATTTTTTTGGTATTTTTTAATTTTTAGTAAAGTTCTATCAACAGAATTTCCGTCAATTACAATATATTCAAAATTTTTAAAATTTTGATTAAGAATACTTTTAATTGTTTTATCTATATTTTTCTCATCATTTTTTACAACTGTAATTACAGAAAAAAATGGTTTTTTTAATTTATTAACTTTCACTATTCTTTGTTTTGATAATTTATTTTATATGTTAAACAAAATTTTAAAAGAAAAATGAAAAAACTAAAAGTAGGTATAACCGGATCAACCGGCAGTCTAGGAAAAGAGTTAATTAAACAAAATAAGTGCTCATTTATAAAATTTAGGGGAGATATAAGATCTAGGCACCATGTTAGGGAGTGGTTCGAAAAAAATAGGTTTGATGCTGTTATCCATCTTGCAGCCATAGTCCCTATAAAGAAAGTAAATGAAAACAAAAAAAAAGCTCTTAAAGTGAATTTCAATGGAACAAAATATATTGTAAACGAAATTTACAAACATAAGATAAATTGGTTTTTTTTCGCCTCAACATCACATGTTTATAATTCATCAAAAAAAAAAATTTCAGAAAATTATAAACTAAATCCAATTTCTTACTACGGTAAAACTAAAAAACTAGCTGAAGAATATATCATTAAGAAATTGAAAAACACTAATGTAAAATATTGTATAGGCAGAATATTTAGCACAACAAACAAAAGTCAAAAAAAAAATTATTTGGTTCCTGATCTGAAATATAAAATAAAAAAGGCAAAAAAAAAAATAACTTTAGACAATCTCAATCATTACCGTGATTTTATATCTATAGAAGATATATCTGAAATTATTATTGTTTTACTCAAAAAGAGATTTAAAGGAATCTTGAATTTAGGAAGTGGAAAAGGGATTTTTTTAAAAGATATCGCTAAAATTATTGGAAAAAAATATAATAAAAAGGTCATATTTAACAATAACAAAATAACAACATATTTGATTGCCAACATAAACAGATTATTAAAAAACTATAAATTTAAAAAATCAAAGAAAATTGAAAATCTTATATTTTAGATTATGAAAAAAGTGCTCTTTGAAAGTAGTATTTTTTTACATCAAAAAGTTGGTGGTGTTTCAAAGTATATTACTAAACTCAATCAGAATCTTTTTAAACATAAGATTTCATCAAAAATTTTGTCGCCAATAACAATTAATGATTATTTAGATAATAAAAAAGAAAATGTTATTTATTATTTAAAGTTTAAAAAAATACCAAAATTTTGTAGAAAAATTTTTTTTTTCATAAATAATTTTTCTACTTTTATTTACATAAAATTTAAAAAACCAGATCTCTTACATTTTTCATACTACAACAAATCATTAATTAAATTTTTAGATATTCCTTACATACTGACAGTCTATGATTTAATTCATGAAAAGATCAAATCAAATCAAAATGAATTCGAAAAAGAAAAATTATTAAATAGAGCAAAACATATCATTTGCATTTCTAAGGAAACTCAAAAAGATTTAATTAAAATTTATAAGATTAATAAAGAAAAAATATCTGTAATTTATTTAGGAGTAGAGAATAAGAAATTTAAAATCTCAAAAAAAAAATATAGGTACATATTGTTTGTAGGTAACAGAACCAGATATAAAAATTTTGATAATTTAGTTAAAGCTTTTAGTGGGTCGAAATATCTAGTTAAAAATTTTAAAATTATATGTTTTGGGGGAGGTAAATTTTTAAAACATGAAATTCAAAATTTTGAAAATTTAAGTATTAAAGATAATTTAAACCATGTAGACGGAAATGATGAAAAATTATTTAAATTTTATAAAAATGCGAGTCTTTATATTACTTTGAGTAATTATGAAGGTTTTGGGTTGACTCTTCTTGAGGCAATGAAAATGAAATGTCCTGTACTATGCAGTGATATACCAGTTTTTAGAGAAATCTATAAAAATAGTTGTAAGTTCGTAAATCCAAAAAATATTAATAATATAAGAAAAGGGATGGAGAACATCCTTAAATCAAACATCGTTCGTAAAAGATTAATATTTAACAGTATTCCTGTTATTAAAAGATTTTCATGGGAAGAATGTGCTCTCAATACTTCTAAAATATATAAAAAAATCTTAAATTAATGAAGAATAATTTTATTTCAATTTTAATCACAAATTATAATAAATCAAAATTTCTCAAAAAAAGTCTAAAAAGTGTTACTTCACAAAACTATAGAAATTATGAGATAATTATTTTTGATGATTGCTCGACTGATAAATCAATCAATATCATTAAAAAATTTAATAAAATAAATCTTATTACAAATAATAAAAAAAAAACAAACTCTTCTGCTCTTAATCAAATTAATGGTCTAAAGCAGGCCTATTTAAAATCGAAAGGAAAGATTATTTGTTTAATGGACTCAGATGATTTTTTTAAAAAAAATAAATTGAGTGAAATTAATAGATACTTTAAAATTAATAAAACTAAAAACATCGTTTATAATCTACCAATTGTTGGTAAAAAAAATAGTTTTGAAATTTCAAAAAAAGGAAACTTAAACGTTTGGCCTACAATTTTCCCTACAAGTTGTATATCTTTAAAAAGACATTACTTAGAATTCTTTTTTAAAAATATTGAGTTCAAAAAATATGAAAATTTAGAAATTGATGCTAGAATAAATATATTCTTCAAATTCTATTTAAATGAATACAATATATTAGATAAAAGCTTAACAAATTATAATTATGATAGCTTAGGTATCACCTCAAATATCCCTAAATATTCAAAGTTATGGTGGCTAAGAAGAGCTGAAGCATTCGATTACTTAAAATTTATTTTTTTAAAAAAAAATAAATCATTTCAACCGAATATTGATTATTTTATTACTAAAGTAATATGTTTTATTATAAATTTTTTTAAACAATGACCGTAATTTATCTATATCTAATATCATTTTCTCTAATAGGTTATGGGATTATTTTAAGTAAATTTTTGTCAATAAATCAAAGTTGTTTTGGGGTATATGGTGTTTTGGGAATAACTTTTTTTGCTTTTATCTCTTATTCAAGCTCAATTTTAATAAGTCATAACTTAATATTTAATTCAATAATACTTTATTTTGGTATCTTTTTATTTATATTTTACTCAAAAAATATAATTAATTTTAAAAAAGAACTCTTACTTTTAAGTATCATATGTTTTGTCTCAATAATTTTTGTTTTGGTTGCGAAAAATCATGATGATTTTCCATATTACCATTTTCCTTATATATCCTTTCTAGCAGAGTATTCTCATCCAATAGGGTTAGGTTTATTAAATAATGGTTTTAGAAGTCCTTCATCAATATTTTTTATTAGTTCAATGTTTTATTTACCGAAATCCGAAATATTTCTATTCCACCTTACACCAGCATTTATCCTAATATTTTCAAACATAATCTTTTTAAAAATGATTTTTAATAAAGATATTTTCAAAGATAATAAGTTTTATAACTTTTACAGTCTCTTTGCTTTCAGTTTTATAAATATTTTTTTTTATAGGCTGGCAGAGCATGGTACGGATAGATCAGGCATGATATTAATGCTTATTGCAATATACTATTTAATATTTTTTACCAATATTGAAAAAAAACTTAACAATCATCAAATTGATTTATTCAAAATTTTTACAATTTTAATTTTTTTTATTATTTCTATCAAACCATTCTATCTGATTAATTTAACTCTTTTTTTAATAGTTTTTTATTATGAGAAAACTAGAAAACTGTTTTTAAAATTATTATTTTCACCAACATTTTTTTATTGTTTATCATTTTTATTTTTTACCTTTTTTTTCACTTTTCTAAATTCAGGTTGTTTAATTTTTCCATTAGAAAAAACATGTTTTTACAACTTAGATTGGTCTTTAAATAAATCAATTATTAATGATACAAAAGTATGGTTTGAACTTTGGGCAAAGAGTGGTGCTAGGCCTGATTTTATAGTTGAAGATAGACTTGAATATATATCTAATTTTAGCTGGTTATCAAGCTGGTTTAAATATTATTTCTTTAATAAGGTTTCAGATTTTTTATTAGGATTAATATTTATGATTTTAGTTTTTTACTCATTATTTTTTAGAACTAATCTAAAAAAAATCCAGACTAAAACTAAAATTTATTTCGTTTATTTTTTTTTATTTTTTTGTATGTTAGAATGGTTTCTTAAACATCCTACTTTAAGGTATGGAGGATATCACATTTTTGCGCTTATATTTTTTATACCTGCCTCAATTTATTTAAGTAAATTAAGATTGGAATTTAAAGATTATTATAAAAAATCTTTAATATTAATTCTACTAGTATCGACAATTTTCCTTTTAAGAAACACCTCAAGATTGATCAATGAAAACGAACTATATGACTATAACATAGTGGAAAATTATAACTATAAATTCATAGGAGGAGATAAAAATTTTTATTTCAGATACAATAATCAAATGAAAAAAAAAGATTATCCTATTATTAACTTTTTTGGAAAAAAAATAGTGATTATGAATACTAAATAAGATTAATTATGAAAGAAGTTTACTATTGGTCTCCATGTTTAACAAAAGTTGGTACTTATCGATCAACTATTAATTCAGCGATCTCTTTAGCAAAGTACTCTAAAAATTTATATTCTGTTAAGATAATAGACTCTTGTGGAGAATGGTCTTCAGAGGAAAAAACACTTAAAAAATATAATGTAGAATTGATAAGTTTAGGACTTAATTATTTTAAATATTTACCTAAAACAGGTTATTTGAGAAGTAGACTTTCGTATATGATAATTTTTTTAATATCATTTTATCCTTTAATAAAATTATTATCAGAAAAAAAACCTACTTTTTTAATAATCCATTTGTTGACATTTTTACCGCTTTTATTAAATTTTTTTAAAAAAGATCAAGTTAAAACAATTTTGAGGATATCAGGTTTCCCTAAATTAAATTTTTTTCGTAAAACTTTTTGGAAAATTTCATCTGATAAAATACACAAAGTTACATGTCCTTCAATTGATTTAAAAAATCAACTAATTTCAAAAAAAATCTTTTCAGACTCAGATTTAATTTTTTTACCAGATCCGATTATTAAAGTAAAAGAATTTAAAAAAGTTTTATTAAATGCAAAAAAATTACCTTCAAGAAAGTATTTTATATCAGTTGGTAGACTAACTTATCAAAAAAATTTTATTTATTTGATTGAGGAATTTGCAGAATTTTTAAAGACTAATTTAGATTATGACCTTTATATTTTTGGTGAAGGTGAAAATAAAAAAAAATTAAATGAGTTGATAAAAAAAAAAAAAATTACCGATAGAGTGTTTTTGAAAGGTTATTCGAAGAATATAAATTTTCATATGAAAAATGCTGAGGCTTTTATTTTAACTTCTCTATGGGAGGATCCAGGCTTTGTTTTAGTAGAAGCCGCAATGAACAACTTATTCATTATTTCAAGTAATTGTAAAAATGGTCCTACCGAATTTTTAGAGAATGGTAGAGCTGGTATTTTATTCGAAAGCAACAAAGAAAATGCCTTATTATTTTCATTAAAAAGTTTTTTAAAAATTAAGTCCACCAACGCTTTAGATGATAAAAGAAAAAAAGCTAAGAAAAATTGTAAAAATTATACATTAGTTAATCATTACAATATTTTAAGCTCACACGTTTTAAGATTTTAAATAATATGATACTGTAGAATAATACTTTGCTAAATTTTTATTAAGGTCATATTTTGATAAACTTTTATAAGTAACATTAATTTTTGTTTTTAATTTTTTTCTATTATTAGAAAAAAATAGTATTAATTTAGAAAGTTTTTTATAATCACCAATTTCAAACAAAAAACCACCTTTGCCATTTTGTAAAATTTCTCTTGGTCCAGTTGGACAATCAGTTGAAATTATAAATTTTTTTAAAGATGCAGCCTCCAATAGAACATTAGGTAGACCTTCATATTTTGAGGATAAAATGAATAAGTCAGAATTTAAAATAAAAGGATATGGATTTTCCACAAAATTTTTAATTTTAACAAATTTTCTTAAATTATGATCACTGATATATTTTTGTAAATTGGTTTTTTCAATACCTTTTCCAATAATTATTAAATTTAAATTAATCTTATTCTTCAAGAGATTTATTGATCTTAATAAAGTAATCTGATTTTTTTGATCGGTTAGCCTTCCTATATTTAAAATTTTTAATTTATCACTTTGATAATCATTATAAATTTTGTGTTTAGATTTTTTTCTTATTTCTGAAATATTTAATGGATTAAAAATACATTTTGTCTTTATTTTAAATTTATTTTCCATCTGTCTTTTAAAGTCTAAACTATTTACAATCACCTCATCCGCTAAAGAGATAATCTTTTTATAGATGATTTTTTTAATAAAATTATGATACCACCCAGCAGGCGATGAGTTACTTCTAACAATTACTTTAATATTTAAAAGCTTGCATAAAATTATGCAGTAAATGTTTGCTTGAAAAGCAAAAACAATCGAGTCTTTATTTTTGATAAGAAATTTAAAAAGTACAAATAAGCATATAATATATTTTAATCTAATGTTGAGTTTATTTGAAAAATTTTTTTTTGTTGATATAAATTTTATTTTATCATTAAATTTCTTTTTCTTATTTTTTGACAATGTACAAATTATTATTTTATTTAATTTTTTTGATAAATGATTGGCGATTAAAAATAAATTTTTTTCTACACCACCCCCACCAATGAATGGCATAAATAGTATTAAATTTCTGTCTTTTTTCACTAAAACTTTCTAAATAATTTTAATTCAAAATATATTTAATTTCATGTTTTATTATTAGGAGTTAAAATGATAGATAAATTATAATTATCAATGAATCAATTAATAAATACAAAATACTTATTTTCAAAATTTAATTACTTTTTGATCACAATATTACCACTTACCATTCTAATTGGATCTTTAATAAGCAACATAACAGTAACATTAATTGGTATCTTCTTTATAGTCGATATGGTTCAAAGAAAAAATAATTTCTTGATTAAAGACTATAATTTTTATTTTTTAATATTAATTTACTTGTATCTATTATTAAACTCATATTTTATTTCAGAACACCAAGATAGTTTAATTAAGGCAATAGGATTTATAAGATTTATACTATTAGCATATGCAATTTATTTTTATTTTAAAATTTTTAGGAATTCTTTTTTAAAAATTTGGGCAATTATTTTTTTGATAGTAACTTTAGATATATTATTTGAGCTTTTAGTAGGAAAAAATATTTTAGGATTTAGTTCTGATTATGAGGGGAGAATAGCTAGTTTCACTGGTGATGAATTAAAAATTGGAGGTTTCTATTATGGTTTTTTATTCATCTGTTTGGCTTTTTTTGTAAACAAAAAAAAATTATTTATTTTATTATCTTTAATCTTTTTAGTAATTGCTCTTTTTATTGGTGAAAGGTCTAATTTCATAAAAATATTAATAATGTATTCATTATTTTTGATTTTTTTTCTCGATATTTCTTTTATTAAAAAAATTCTTATATTTTTATCTATTTTAATATTTTCATATATAATAGCATTAAATAATCCTTTTCTTAAAGGAAGATACAATTTTATAAAATATTTTTCATTAGATATAAAAGCAGAAAATGCCGAAGGTCTAAAAATTGTTTTGCCAGAATCAATTAGCAACAATAGACACTTTGAGCATTATAAAATTGCACTAAATATTTTTAAGAAGAATATTTATTTTGGAAAAGGTTTTAAGTCTTTTAGAATAGAAAGTTATAATCAAGAAAATTTTGATGAGAAAATGAAATTTTCGATAGGTCATGGTGCTACCCATCCACATCAATTGCATTTTGAATTACTATCGGAATTAGGTATAATCGGTTATTTTTTAATTATCTCAAATTTATTATACATAATATTTAGACAAATATGTGTGGATAAATCATTTCTACAAAAAAGTAGCATCTTATTTTTAATAGCATCTTTAGTTCCAATGTTACCTTCAGGTAGTTTTTTTACAAGCTTTAGTGCAACTATCTTCTTTATTAATTATTCTTTTTTAATTAAGTCAAATATTATAGATAGAAAATATTAAATAGTTTTTAATTTGAATAAATTAACATTATTAATACCGGCAAATAAAGAAGTTGAGTCCTTACCTTTTTTTTTAAAAGAGTTGGCAAGCTATAACTATGAAAAGATAGTTGTTCTTCAAGAAGAAGATAAAGATACAATGAACTCTATATCTGATTTTAAAGATATCAAAATTTGTGTTCAGAAAAATAGAGGCTATGGAAGTGCTTTAAAAGAGGGAATAGAGTCAATTAAAACTGAATATTTTTGTATCATAAATGCTGATGGGTCAATGGACCCTAAATATTTAAGTGAGATGTTGTTACTTTGTGAAGATCAAGATTTAGTATTCGCCTCAAGGTATTTAAAAGGTGGAGGTAGTGATGATGATGATATTGTTACATTTGTTGGAAACAAATGTTTTTCTTTAATTGGTAATTTGTTATTCAATTTAAATCTGTCTGATATTCTTTATACTTTTATAATTGGAAAAACTAATTCTGTCCGAATGCTAGGATTGAAATATCATGATTTTAGAATATGTGTTGAAATTCCAATTAAGGCTAAATTGAGCAAGTTATTATTTACATCTACACCTAGTAAAGAAAGAAAAAGAATTGGTGGGAAAAAAAAGGTGAACGCTATAAAAGATGGATTTTTAATTCTTACAGCAATAATTGAATTATTTTTAAAGAAAATTTTTTAATATTAAAATGATTTTATTTTTTTATTAAAATACACTGACCCATATAATTTTTGATAAAAAAATATTTTTTTTCAAATTTTTTCTCAATTAAATAAATAAATTTTTTGATGCCGTCTACACCCCAAATACCAAAATCATCAAAAATTATTATTCCACCTTTTATAATTTTTTTATTGACATAATTAAATACTAACTTTGTATCGTTGTAAGTATTTACATCTATATGGCATAATTTAATTTTATTGACTTTTACTTTTATTTCTTTTGGGAAATAGGCTTTAAAAACAAAAGTGTTTTTTAAATTTAATTTTTTAATATTCTTCTTAACAGTACCAATTTCATCATAATAAAAAACATCTTTTAAATGAAGACCATCATCTTTTTTAAATCCTGAAAAGCTATCAAAGAGATAAGTATCTCCCCTTTTATTTTTTTTTGACATAATAAAACCAGCACCTCCCATTAGGCAACCAACATCTATTATTTGACCATTAATATTTTGAATATTTTTAGTGCACTGCCATAAAGTATATGATCTTGATGGGTCTAATAATGTAAACTTTTTTACTTTTTGATAAAATTGACTAAATTTTTTATCCTTTTTCCATGGCGCGTGAGTTGCTGTTGAAATGATTATTTCATCATTATCGTCAAGTTTACAAATCAAATTTACCGAAAACCTTATTATTTTTTCAATTGAATTTTTTATGAACTTTAATGTAAAACTTCTTAAATTTCCATGAGGATGTTTAATATTTTTCATAATTACAAATTAAACAAATTAAAGAATTATTTTTCCTTGAAAAGAAGCAGCCACAATTATTTTTTGTACAAATTGTTTCAAAATTGTATGTTTTATTCTCTTCATGATAGAATTTTTGTTTAAAAAATAAATTTTTTAGAAATATAAAAATTAAGTCAAAAAAGCTTATGAAAATTTGCATCTTGGGTATTTTTGATTTTCCTTTATTTCTATCTTTAAAATAGATTGGGACTTCGATTAATTCAGCATTTAGTTTTTTCATTAACCATACTATTTTTACTCCCAAACTATATCCTTGTGAGTTTAACTCATCGAAAGGAAGCTTTTTAAGAAGACTTACGCTATAGACCCTAAAATAAGTAGTTATTTCATTTAATTTTATATTAAGTAATTTTTTTGCAGTGTAATTACCACAGACAGAAATTATTTTTCTGATTCCCCTGTAGTCACTTTTTGCACCTTCACAAAATCTTGATCCAATTACAAAGTTATTTGGACCCGCTCTTTCCAAAAGTTTTGGTATATAACTAGGGTCATGTGAAAAGTCAGCATCCATAGTAATTAAATATTCATACTTATACTTTATTGCGTAGAACATAGAAAGTTTATGCGCCGTTCCCAATCCAAGTTTTTTTGGTCTTTCAATAAAATCTAAATTTTGATCATTTAGTTGATCTAATAACTCTTTAGTTTTATCATTAGAGAAATCATTGATAACTAATATTTTTGAATAGTCATTAAATTGTCTTATTCTATTAATTAAATTTTCAATATTTTCTGCTTCCTTATAAGTAGCGATAGATATTAAAATTCTTTTATTATTTTTCATAAATAAGCCATTTTTTATTTGATACTTAAAAATTAAAAAGAGATAAAGAAATATTATAATTGTTATGTCAAGTTTTAAGAGTTTTACTATTTATTCGTTGAGCTGTTTTTCCTTATTATTAGGGTTAGCCCTAGGTGAGAATTCAAGTGGTGGAGCAAAAATAGATTTTGAATATCTTTTACCATACATAGAGGGTTTTAATTTAAATTTAAAAAGTGGACTAGTGTCTTTTATGAATGATCCAGCCACAATTTTACATTCTCCAGTTTTTTACATATTAATAAGCTTTATCAATAACTCGTCGAATAACATTTTAGTTATAAAAATTTTATATATTTTTTTATGTAGTTTTCTTCCAATTATATTTTTCTTAATCTTAAAAGATAAGTTTAAAATAAATAAAAATATTTTATTTATTTTTTCTCTAATAATTTTACTATCACCATATTTTAGATCTTCTGCTATTTGGTTGTTAGGAGATAACTTAAGTTTAATATTTTTGGGTTTATCAATTTTTTATTTTAATAAAGTAGATGAACTAAACAACAACAACTTTAAAAATTATTTTTTATGTATGTTTTTTTTAATTCTTTGTTGTTATATAAGATATTACTATTGTTTATTTTCATTATACTTTTTATTTTTGTTTTATCAAAAATTACAAAGGAAATATTTTTTTTTATTAATAACAATTTCATTTATTCTCTCACTTCCAGCTATTTTTTATCTTTATTATATTTTTTTGAATTTTGATTTTGGAGCAACTGTAACAAACTTTACAAGATTCAATATTCATAATAATTTTTTAATAATATTATCAATTTTACTATTTTATCTTTTACCTTTTTGTATTTTGCAAAAAAAAATATTTTTCGAATATCTGAGAAATTATAAAAAACAAATCTTAATATTTTCTATTTTATATTTTACTCTATATTTTATTGTACATTTATTTTTTAAAGACCTAATAAATTTTTCCTCTAAGGGTGGCGGTGTTTTTATGAAGATTGCAAATTTGAATAATATTGACCCTTCATTGTTTTTGTCAACTATATCATTCATTTCATTGGTTATTTTAGATTATTTTTTTAGAGCAAGGAGAATTCAAAATTATAGTTTATTGATTATTTTGATCTTTTCATTCCCAATTTATACAATTTATCAAAAGTATTTTGATCCTTTATTTTTTTTATTTTTCTTTGGTTTGATTAAATCGGGTGAGTTTGAAAATATTTTTTTAAAAGGAAAGAACCTATTAATACTAACATTAATCTATTTCTCTTTTTTTTATTGTTCTTCACTTATTTATTATTCTAAGGGATTTTATTAATTATGAAATTAGTAAGTATAATAATGCCATATTATAAAAAATCTAAATACATAGATGAGACTATCAATTCAATATTAAATCAGTCTATGCAGGAGTTTGAAATAATTATTATTGATGATGAGTTAACTGAGAGTAGTTTAAAAGTTTTAACAAACTTAAAAAAATTAGACTCAAGAGTAAAAGTCATTAGAAACAATGAAAACTTAGGAGCAGGTCAATCTAGAAATAACGCTATCAAATTGTGTATAGGAGAATATGTTGCTTTCTGTGATTGTGATGATTTATGGAAACCCCAAAAATTGGAGAAACAAATTCAATTCATGAGAGTGTCAAATTTAAGATTTAGTTTCACAAGTTATGAAATTATAAATAATAAAAATTTAAGGATTGGCTTTAGAGAAGCAAAAAAAAATTTAAGTTTTGAACAGCTTAGAAACTCATGCGATATCGGTTTATCTACGGTAATAGTTAAAAAGGATGTTTTTAATAATGAATTATTTAGGTTCGGTAAAACTAAGACTAAAGAAGATTTTATTCTTTGGCTTTTATTAGCAAAAAATGGAATTAAATTATTTGGAATGAATGAATGCTTCGTTTCATGGCGAAAAAATTCTGAGTCACTATCTTCATCTAATTTTCAAAAGATTATTGATGGGTATAGAGTTTATAGAAAATATTTAAAGTATAGCAGAACTAAATCGTTATTTTTTCTAATTATACTAAGTTTTAATTTTATGTTAAAAAAAATTAGATGAACTTTTTATTATATTTATTTTTATTAATCATTTTTTTATTATTGATAAATAATTTTTTTATAAATAAGAATATATTGATAAGTGAAACTGGAGATAGACACCAAAAATTTGCTTCAAAAGACAAAGTTCCATTAACTGGTGGGATTTTTTTACTTTTAAGTTTTCTTTTTTTTTACAATGATAAGATACTTTCATTTATTTTGTTTTCTTTTTTGATTTTACTTTTAGGTGTTTTTTCAGATCTTAAACAAATAAAATCTGCTATTAGTAGATTTATAATTCAAATTTCACTAGTCTTAACATTTGTAATTTTTAATGATTTTCAATTGTTTAATACAAAGATTTATTTATTAGACAAATTGTTAACATACGAGTTATTCAACTATTTTTTTGTTTCATTTTGTGTTTTGATTGTAATTAATGGATCAAATTTTTTTGATGGTTTAAATACATTAAATGTCGGCTATTATCTCTTGGTAACGTTAGTTTTATACTATTTGAAAGCTAGTAATTTAATATCTTTAAATGAAATTTTTATCAATTATATTTTAATAGTATTAATCATTACATATTTTTTAAATCTAATTAATAAAATTTATTTAGGAGACTCTGGCTCATATTTACTTGGATTTGTATTTTCTATTTTTTTAATAAATACTTTCCTTGAAAACTTAAATATTTCGCCTTTTTTTATAATACTTTTGTTATGGTATCCAAGTTTTGAAACTTTATTTTCAATTATTAGAAAAAATATTATGAATAAATCACCTATGAAACCAGATTCAAATCATTTGCATCAACAAATATTTTATACAATTTATAAAAAGAGTGCTTTTAACAAATATAGTTCAAATTTGTTATCTGCGAATTTAATAAATTTATATAATTTGATTATATTCATCATTTCAGTTAACTTTTTTACAAACTCTCAAATTCAGATACTTTTAATTTTGTTGAACATAACCCTTTATACGTTTATTTATTTTAAATTATTTATTGTTAGATATAAAAAATTATGAAAAATAAAGTTGCGTTAATTTTTGGTGTTACTGGCCAAGACGGTTCATATCTATCTGAGTTTTTATTGAAAAAAGGATATCTTGTTCACGGTATTAAAAGGAGATCTTCCTCGTTTAATACTGGAAGAATTGATCACATATATCAAGATCCCTTTGAAAAAAAGAGAAATTTTTTTTTACATTATGGAGATGTTACTGATGCTATCTCTGTATCAAGTTTAATAAAAAAGATTAAACCAAATGAAATTTATAATTTAGCGGCTCAATCTCATGTCTCAGTCTCTTTTGAGGTACCGGAATATACAGCAAATGCAGATGCTATCGGAGCATTGCGAATTCTTGAGGCAATAAAATTTCATGGTTATGAAAAAATTACTAAATTTTATCAAGCTGGTACTTCCGAGATGTTTGGAAAAGTTCGTGAGGTACCTCAAACCGAAAGAACTCCATTTTATCCAAGAAGTCCTTATGGTGTAGCAAAAGTTTATGCTCACTGGATAACAATTAATTATAGAGAAGCTTATAACATTTTTGCTTGTAATGGAATTTTGTTTAACCACGAAAGTCCTGTAAGGGGTGAAACTTTTGTGACTAGAAAAATTGTACTTGGATTGTGTAAAATAAAATTAAAAAAACAAAAAACACTTTATTTGGGAAATCTAAATGCTAAAAGGGACTGGGGTCATGCTAGAGATTATGTTGAAGCTATGTGGAAAATGTTACAACAAAAAACTCCTTCAGACTACGTAATATCTACAGGTAAACAATACACGGTAAAACAATTTGTAAATTTAGTTTTAAAAGAATTGTCCATTAAGCATAAATGGAAAGGTAAGGGAATTAATGAAAAATGTTACGACAATAATAATAATTGTATAGTTGCATGTGATAAAGAATATTTTAGACCGTTAGAAGTAGATACTTTGTTGGGAAACTCAAAAAAAGCAAGACTAGAATTAAAGTGGAAACCCAAAACCCCGATTAAAATTTTAGTAAAAGAAATGGTTAATTTTGATTTGAAGAAATTAATTCATGATAAATAAAAATTCAAAAATTTTTGTTGCAGGTCATAACGGATTAGTTGGAAGTGCAATTGTAAGAAAGTTGAAAGAGAAAGGATATAGAAATATTATTACGATTGAAAAATCAAAATTAGATTTAACTAATCAATCAAAAGTTTTTGATTTTTTAAAAAAAAATAAACCTAAATTTATTTTCATAGCAGCAGCTAAGGTCGGGGGTATTTACTCAAATAATAGGTTTAAAGCAGAATTTATCTATAGTAATTTATCTATACAAAATAATATTATTCATGCAGCTTATAAATGTAAAATAAAAGATCTAATTTTTCTTGGATCAAGTTGTGTCTATCCAAAATTATGTAAGCAACCGATAAAAGAAAACTATCTGTTGAATGGAGTTTTAGAAAAAACTAATGAACCCTATGCTGTTGCAAAAATTGCAGGCATTAAGATGTGTGAAAGTTATAATTTTCAATATAAAACAAACTATAAATGCTTGATGCCGACAAACACTTTTGGACCAAATGATAATTACGATAGTTTAAATTCACACTTTTTTCCATCATTGATAAAAAAGATACATACAATTAAAAAAAATAAGAAAAATGTTCTTATTCTATGGGGTGATGGATCTCCAAAAAGAGAGTTGATTTTTGTGGATGATGTTGCCGAAGCTTGTGTTTTTTTTATGAATAAAAAAATAAAAGAGTCTTTAATAAATATAGGATCCGGCAAAGACTTCACTATCAAAGAATATGCAAATCTTTTATTAAAAATAATCTACCCAGAAATGAAAGTTAAAATAAAATTTGATAAAACCAAACCCAATGGGACTCTAAGAAAAGTCCTAAATATTAATTTGGCAAAGAAATATGGCTGGGTTGCAAAAACTGACATTAAGAAAGCTATTAAAATTACTTATAAAGATTATCTTGCTAAAAGTAGTTAAAATTGGACCTCTTACTGCTTTACAATTTTTAGATTCTTGAGTATAACGCTCGTGCCGGTGATTATTGCGAAGGTGTCAT
>CESW01040523.1_pt1 | contig 20454 bp, 18 predicted proteins | sample 531171 | NCBI WGS metagenome assembly CESW01 (sample SAMEA2621859, study PRJEB7988) | marine metagenome | biome: marine biome (ENVO:00000447); feature: surface water layer (ENVO:00002042); material: "saline water (ENVO:00002010), including plankton (ENVO:xxxxxxxx)" | depth 5 m
TTTACCCCATTAAATTTTTCCTTAAAAAACTTAATAGATTTTTCTTTGTCTGATGCATTCTTATTAGGATTGAAACCAGAAAGATCATAATATTGAATATCATTTTTAAAACAATATTTAATAATTTCATCTTTAATTAACTCCTGTACATAAATTTTATTTTTTTTTGCATATGAGCTTATATTGACCCCATGTTCACTTATAAAATTTCTAAATCCCCAGATTCCAAGACTGCCTAAAATTTTATTATCTAAGTATGCTACAAATATTTCATTTATGTATCCTCTTTTTTTCATTAAATCTAAATCTTTTTTGATTGCTTTTTCTGAGACAGGATAATTCTTACCTGTTACTGCTTGATTAAATTTCAACCAAACAGCATAACCTTGTAAATCAGAGTCTTTGAGTTTTTTAACATAAACGCCAATGGATCTAGCTGTATTTATTGGTTTTTTTGCACTTCTATTATAACTAGCAAATATTTTTTCATAAGATTTTTCTGAAAAGTTAAGTGTGTAAGTTCCCCACTTTATAATATTTAATTTCTGGGAGTTAAAGTATTTTATATCATTATCAAATATGGGAAAGTGAACTATTCTTTTGCCATAAGTTTGAACATTTTTATAGATTAATTTTTTTGATTTATTGATTTTTGGCAAATCTAAATCTTTTTTAAAGACAATAAAGTTATAACTAATCTGATAACCATAAAATATAAATAAAACCTTTTGTAAAATAAATTTTAAATATAGAGGGAATTTACTTATTCGAGAATAACCTCTATATCCCTCAAATATAAGATGTAATGCAACAATTTCTTTGTTGTCTCTTACTATTAAAAACCTAAAGTCAAAGAAAATTAATACTTTTAACCTCTTTGCCCAAATAGGAGAAGAAAAAAGAGGATTAAATTTAGAATTAGCTTTGTATAAAAATTCTTCAAATTCTTTTGTTAAGTCACTTGTTAGTGTAGTGTATGTTTCCAATCTCATTGTTTTATTTATACTATTATTTTAGTATTCATCTAAAAAGACATTTCACAAAAATATTAAAATTTCTATTTTTTATAATTGTAAGTTATTCCCTTTGAGTATCCCTGATTGAATTCCTTATAATTTTTATTAGAAAAAATTAATATCATTTTTTTTAGTATTTATGTCTCATTAAGATTTCATAAATGAACTAAAAAGAAAATTAAAAATTAATTATATTCATTAATAAACTCAAGAATAGTATCATGAAAACGATCAAACATGGACTCAGTCATTCCATGGTGTAAAGGAAGCAAAACTCCTCTCTCCATTACACTATCAGCATTTGGGTAACCATCTTCTAAAACTTTTTTAGGAATACCTCTACACATTGGTTGTCTTATTACATTCCCAGTGAACACAACTCTTGTTTGGATGTTTCTTTTTTCCAAAAAAATCTGAAATTCTTTTCTAGTGAATGGTGCATCTTTTGTAATAAGAATAGGAAAAGCTAACCAAGCTGTGTTAGAACCTTTTGTTTCCATAGGATTACTAAAATATTCAGGGTACTTACCAAAAAAATCACATTGCCTTTTAAAATTTGCTTGTCTTATGGCAATAATTTTATTTAGTTTTTCTAACTGCACCAAACCAAAAGATGCTCCAAGTTCATTACCCTCAAGATTATATCCAATAGTATCGAAAACAAATTTGGCGTCGTAATCAATACCATCAAGCTCAACATTAAATCTATTTTCGATAGCTTCGCTTTTTTCATCAAATAATGATGAACTACGGCCCCACGATCTTAACAATTTGGCTTTTTTCATTACTTTATCATCATTAATAGCCAAGGCCCCTCCATTTCCAGCACAATTTATTATATGAGAGCCATAAAAACTGGTGATTGACATATCTGAATAATAACCAGACTTTTTATTATCTATCGTTGCACCAAGAGTGTCAGCAGAGTCTTCAATAACAATTAAATTATGTTTATTTGCAATTTTTCTAATTTTAGGCCAGTCACAAATGTTACCCATCAAATTAGGTGCTATAATAGCTACAGTCTTTTCAGTTATTTGTGCTTCAACTTGATCGACATCAATACAATAAGTCAATTGCTCTACATCTACAAAAACAGGTGTTAAATTATTTTTTACCAAACATCCAATTGTAGTTGAGAATGTGAGAACTGGGGTGATTACCTCACTATGCTTTGGAAAATTGAACGACTCTACTCCAATATAAAGAGCAGAGGATCCAGAATTTACGTATAGACAATGATTTTTATCAAATAAAGATGCTATTTTTCTCTCGAACTGTCTTGAGTAATTACCCATTTGAGTTGACTCAGACAAACACTTAACAACTGCATCAATCTCATCCCTTCCATAGACTGTCTTTGCATAAGATATTTGTTCTGTTATATTATCGTTTTTCATTTATTCATCTCATAAGTATAACTTATTATCTCATTTTGACATAGTTTTCGCATATCAGCACCTTTTGACCACTGTCTATACCATCGTAATGTATTTTTTAAAGTTATTTTTAAATCCCAAGTTGGTTTCCAATCTAAAAGTTTTGAAGCTTTTGAGATATCTAAGTTCAATATTTCTGCTTCATGAGGATTTTTTCTTTCGTCTAATATCCAAGAGTTTCCAGGCCATAACTCTATCATTTGATCTATAATCCATTGAACTGATTTTACCCCATTTTCGTTGGGACCAAAATTCCAACTATCAGAATATTTTTTAGGATTTTCATATAGTTTTTGAGTAATAACGAGATAGCCTGATAGTGGCTCTAACACGTGTTGCCATGGTCTGATTGCCTTTGGATTACGGATAACTGCTGGTTCATTTTTTTCAAAAAATTTTAAGATATCTGGTATCAGCCTATCATCAGCCCAGTCGCCACCACCAACAACATTACCTGCTCTTGCAGATGCAAGTCCTATTTTTTTATCAATTAAAAAAGAAGATCTATAAGCTGCGGTTACTAACTCTGCACAACCTTTACTACTACTATATGGATCTTTACCTCCCAATGGGTCATTTTCTTTATAGCCCTGTTGGCGACCATCATTGTCATAACATTTATCAGAGGTAATATTTATAATTGCTTTTAGACTAGAACAATTTCTTGCGACTTCTAATACATTAGCAGTACCAATCACATTTACCTCATAGGTTTCAACTGGAGAAATATAGGAATGCCTTACTAATGATTGGGCCGCCATATGAATCAAAATATCTGGATCAAATTCTTTAATTTTATCATTTAGTAATTTTTGGTCTCTTATATCTCCAAAACAAGAGTCGATAATAGTTTCCAACTTAGACACATTAAACAAAGATACTGGCTTCAATGGGCTCAAAGAGTAACCTCTTACTCGAGCACCTAACAAATTAAGCCAAATAGAAAGCCAACTACCTTTAAAACCAGTATGACCTGTTAAAAATACTCGCTTATCTTTCCAAAATAGTGGGTCAATCAATCTAAGATTACCATATTTTCCATGGCGCTTCCTCTTTATCCCAAAGTTCTTGCAAATAAAGCTTATCTCGCATGGTATCCATAGGGTGCCAAAAACCTTGATGAATAAAAGCCATTAGATTATCATCCATGGCTAGACCTCTTAAAGGTTCTTGTTCCCAAATACATTCATCACCAGATATTCTTTGCAAAACTTTTGGAGAGAGAACAAAAAAACCCCCACTAATTAATCCTCCATCATCTTTTGGCTTTTCTGTAAACTTTATAATTTTATTATTTTCTATATCCAGTGCACCAAACCTACCAGGCCGGTAAACAGATGTTAACGTAGCATCTTTACCATGTTTTTTGTGAAACTTTATTAATTCTGAAATATTTACATTTGAAATGCCATCTCCATAAGTGAAACAAAAAGAGTCCTCATTCTTGATATATTCAGCAACTCTCCCTAATCTTCCACCAGTCATTGTTTTGTCACCAGTGTCAATCAACGTTACAGTCCATGGTTCTGCACGCTCTTGATGTACCTTCATATTATTCTCTTTCATATAAAAGGTTACATCTGATTGATATAAAAAATAATTCGCAAAATATTCTTTTATAGAGTAACTTTTATATCCACAACAAATAATGAAGTCATTAATTCCATGTGTAGAGTAAATTTTCATAATATGCCATAAAACTGGCCTACCGCCAATTTCCACCATAGGTTTAGGCTTAGTAATTGTTTCTTCACTAAGTCTAGTACCCAAACCACCTGCTAATATTACTGCTTTCATTTAATTGATGCCTCTATCTTTTTCCAACTTTGCATTTTAATCTGATATTTGGAACAAATAAGATTAATAATTTCATTATGATTAATATTATTATTACTTTCAATTCGTTTTTTTCCAAGTTTAATTAAATTTAATCTTAAGCTTTCATCAGTCATAAGATTTATAATATTTTTAGCCATACTATTAGGATCATTTAGATCTAATAATAATGCTGAGTCACCAACTTGGTCTCTTAAACCAGGAAGGTCTGAGTAAAGGACAGGTACACCTAGGGCAAATGCTTCGAGAGGAGGTATATTTGTTGGACCAAAATAAGTTGGCATAACAAGCGCCAATGAATTCTTATATAATTCAACTATATCCTCATTATCTACAAAACCCAAAAATTTAACTTGATCAGATAAATTTAATTCATCAACAACACTTTTAACATAATTAAGGTTGCCCGCATCTTTACCAGAAAATATTACGTTAACCATTTTATTATATTTTTCTTTTAAAATATTAATACCTTTAAGAATATAAGTATGGTTTTTATGTGCCCAAAATTGAGCTGGATAAAAAATATAATCACCAGATATTTGAAATTTTTCTTTAATATTTTTTTTTACTTCTTTGCTCGGATTACTTATTTCTACAGCAGGACTAAAAGGTACAATATAAACTCTTGAATAATCGATCAAATAGCGTCTTGCTATATTCTCTCTCCCTAGTTCTGAGTCGACAATAATTGCTATTGCTCTTTTTAAGCATCTATTGATATTAAATTCTCTTTTTTCAAAGACTCTATTTTTATAGACTTCAGGAAATTCAGGCTCATCTCTATGACACAAATCCCAAATGGTAATTATATAATTTAGATGCTCTAAATAGTTAGACCAACTAGATGGTGATATGAAATAAACAAGATCGATGTTTTTGTTCATTAATGATTTTTCAAACTTATTAGGTCCAAAAAATTTTTGGATGTACTTCAATAAAATATCAGAAATTATTGAGCTTCTAACTTTAAGCCATGCTCTATTATACTTTGAAAGCTTAATATATATAACCTCAATACCATACTTATTGAGCACAGAAATATTTTCAGGATATGTTGTAAAAAAAATTGGAGAAAAATATTTATTTTTTTTTTTTAACGAAAGTGCAGAGTTTAGTGCTTGTTGGTACCCACCACCAACACTTAACACTTGGTCAAAAATTACTGCAAGCTTAAAATCTTTATTTTCCAATTTTCATTAGGGCTTATTCCCATGAGTCCAGTATGACTTGCTCAAAATTTTTGATTTGTCACATCTATGTATATACTTTTTTGCTATATTTGTAATTTCATCAAGGAGATTGTCGTTTAAAGTAGTTGGGGTAAGTCCTAGATTTAAAAAATGTTTATTAGTTACATAAAGATCATTCTCAGGACTTTCCTTTCTGGGATTTTTTATATTATCAATTCCGCAGCCTGTTTTTTTATCAATCATTATGGCTAAGTCACGAATTTTATGAGTTTCTGTCATTTGATTAAATATCTTAACTTTTTCATTATTATTAGGTGGATTATTCATTGCTATTTCTAGGCATTTAACTGTATCATTTATATTTATAAATGCGCGGGTCTGGCCACCAGTCCCATGTACAGTTAATGCATGACCTATTGCTGATTGCATAATAAATCTATTTAATACGGTTCCGTAATCACCATCATACATAAATCTATTTATTAATTTTTCATCCAAACTCGTTTCTTTTGTTTGAGTGCCCCAAACAATACCCTGATGCAAATCAGTAATACGAATGCCATTATTTTTATTGTAAAATGCAAACATAAGGGCATCTTGTGTTTTGGTCATGTGGTATAAACTTCCAGGGTTAGGAGGATACATTATCTCTTTCTCAAAATATTCATTGTTTTCTCCCTTTAAATGAATTTTTAGATAACCCTCAGGAATTTTCATTCCATTATCTCCATAACCATAAACTCCCATTGTACCTAGATGTACAACATGTATATCTAAGCCGGACTCTACAATTGCAGCTAACAAATTGTTTGTGGAGTTTAAGTTATTGTCAATGGTGTACCTTTTATTTTCAGAGTTTTTCATAGAAAAAGGGGCAGAGCTTTGTTCTGCAAAATGAATAATCGAGTCTGGTCTTTCAGAATTAATCAAATCTAGAAGCTTTTCGTACTGCTTAGCAATATCTATACTGAAAAAATTTATAGTATTACCAGAAACAGTTTTCCATGTTGATAGGCGCTCTCCAATAGGAGCAATTGGAGTCAAAGAATTAATCCCAAGATCAATGTCAATCTTCCTTCTTGATAAATTATCTACAATTGTTACGTCTAAGCCTAGTTTGGATAAATGCAATGAGGTTGGCCAACCACAAAATCCATCTCCACCAAATATAATAACCTTCATACTAACTAAATTTATTTAGATATTTAATTTTGATAGCACTATATAATTTTTTCCAAGAAATGGAATAAAATATGATTTTTTCAATAAAACTTCTTTTGTAGTGATTATTGATACCTTCGAACTCATCTGCAACTAAATTTCTTGTAATTATGTTAGGATGTTTAATTGGAAAATTAATTTCAAAAGTTTCTAAATTAGCTTCTGGTGATTCAATATTAAAGGTGTTTGTGGCATCTAGACCAAAACCAATATTTTTTATTAAGTTTACATTGGGCACTATAGACAAGCATCCATTTTTAAGAGATGCATACATAAATCTAAAATCCCAGCCCCTACTATTTGGGTTTACATGTATGTTATGAAAAATTTCTTTGAATCTCCTTTGCACCCCTTTGGTTTCTGAGAAATCTTCTAAAACCTTCATTTCTAAAAAATCTGTTAAATCAGACAAGTCAATATCAATTTTTTCCCAAGCATCTTTCCATGTAGCCCAACCACAAGTGTTTGTATATTTTGAAAAATAATAATCAGCTTCGCCTCTTTTATTTTTTTTTTGGTAGTTGCATCCTGATATCATAGAAATTCTTTTGTCATTCCTATATCTTTTTAGAAGAGAGTAACAAAATTTAAAAAAAGTTTTATTGGGCAGAGAGTCATCTTCTAATATTATTCCCTCATTCTCATTTTTAAAAAACCAATTTATTGCATTGATTTGTGATTTCATCGGACCTAAATTTTTTTTTTGAAATAAAGTAAATACTTTACAATCCCAATCTATGTTAGAAAAAATTTTTCTTACTTTATCACATTTATTGATATCCTCTTCAAAACTATCTCTTGGACCATCTGCTGCTATATACAACTTACTTGGTTGCTCTTTTCTTATCATGTCAAATACTTCAATTGTGGTGTGGTACCTGTTAAAAACTAAAAATAGAATTGGAGATTTTTCTAACATATTTAATTAACTAATTGATAATTTTTTACTTTTTATCAGAACGTATAGCATTAAAGCAAGAATATTAATTGAAGTAAAAATTGACAATAAACTAATAACAAAAAGATCGTTGAAGTTATATTTATAAGCGAAATAAAATATTAATGATCTTAATATTAAGTCACATACTTCCCAGAATAAAAGATCTCTTTGGAGTTTTAGAACAGGAATGGCTGCAAAAATCGGTCTGCCTATGTAATAAAAAAATAATGCTACTGACATAAACTGAACATATATGCCTGTTTTTTCCCACTCATCACCAAAAATAAAAGTAAATATTTCTTTACCAAAGAAAATTAATGTGATCGTTGGAAGTAAACCAAACACAGATAACCATAATATTGATTTAATGAGATAAGGATAAATGCTTTGACCATCCAAAAAAACACTGTTAATTTTTGGATATATTGCTTGATAAACTGACCCAGATATAACTGTTATTGGGACAGAAAGAACAGCAAAAGCTAAAGAGTAATAGCCCGCGCTTTCCAAGCCAAATAATAGAGTTAACATAAATATTGAAATACTGTGGTTCATGTAATTCAATAAAGTTTGAGGTGTTCTGTAAATTAAAAAATCTAAATATTTAATTGAGATATTATATAATTGTAAGAAATGCTTTTTTGAAAAATTAAAAAACTTAATTTCAATAAATTCATCAGGTTGAATAAATTTTATATAAAATAAGCTAATATAATAGCCTATTATAGCAGAGTAAATTAATACAATGGGGTCAGGATAATAATATCCAACTATTATTTTTATAGCAGACGTTATTATTGCAGTAATAATTGCAATTTTTGAAATTAGTAAAAATGATTTATTCCTAATTAACCATTGTGTAATAATTCCACTAATTGAAGTACCTAAAATTGCTAAAGGTGCAAGATAGGCATAAGACTGTATTGAGTTTGTATCAAATATTTCTGATATTTTCTGCTCAGATATAAGCCATAGAATTATTAATGCAAATGTGAAGACTACTGCTAAATAAATTGATAAGAGTATTAATTTGACTGCCTGAGATTGGTTTCTTGGCAGAACAATTGCTATTGGATAGGATAATGTAGAAATAATTGCTAATGGACCAATAATAGATATAAATAAAGCAGATACTCCTAATGATTCTGGTGAAAAGAGACGAGTAATAATTGGAGAGGTGGCTATTGTAATTATTTGTGCAATAGAGGTTCCAGTTGCTAACGTTGCAACCTGTCTAGAGAACTTACTTGTAATAAGTTGTAAAAGATTTTCTTGTATTTGAGAAAAAATTTTCATCTACAAATATAAAATTTATAGATCAATAAATTATATTACAATCTACCATCTACCTCATTGACGCCCAACAGATGTACAATATCATATAGCACATGATTTTTCTTCCCAAAAGCATGTATTTGTTTTGTTGATAGTTTTTTAAATTTATTATGAGCAACTGTTATTATAATTGCATCATATTTATTATTTAATGGTTGATCTAAAGGTGTCACATCAAACATTTTTTTAACATTACTTTTGTCAACCCATGGGTCAAATAAATCTATTTTACAATTTAGATTTTTCAATTTTTTAACTAGATCAAGTGTGCGTGTATTACGAATATCAGGACAATTTTCTTTGAAAGTCAGTCCCATGATTAGAATATTTGCATCTACAATTGGAATATTTTTTTTGATCATTAGTTTTGAAACTTGATCGACTACATAGCCTGCCATGCTATCGTTGAGCCTACGTCCAGCAAGAATTATTTCAGGGTTATATCCAACCTCTAGGGCCTTATATGTTAAATAATATGGGTCTACTCCAATGCAATGCCCACCAACTAAACCAGGTCTAAATGGAATAAAGTTCCATTTTGTGGACGCGGCTTCTAACACAGCCTTAGTGTCAATATTCATTTTGTTAAATATTAAAGAAAGCTCATTAATCAAAGCAATATTTATGTCTCTTTGGGTATTTTCAATAACCTTTGCAGCTTCAGCAACTCTAATGCTAATAACCTTATGTGTTCCTGCTATAACTATCTCCTTGTATAGCCTATCTATTTCATCAGCTATCTCAGGAGTTGACCCTGAAGTTACTTTTACAATGTTTTTCAAACGATGATCTTTATCTCCAGGATTAATGCGTTCTGGAGAGTAACCACAGTAGAAGTCTTTATTTAGTAATAAAGATGATTGATCCTCAAGTATTGGGACACAAACCTCTTCAGTGGCTCCAGGAAAAACTGTAGACTCAAATATAACAATATCTCCTTTTTTCAAAATTTTACCTACTAGTTTACTGGCCTCTTTCAGAGGTGATAAATCCGGTTTTTTATTTGAGTCAATTGGAGTTGGAACGGTTATTATAAAAATTTCGCAATTTTTTATATCTTTTGTATTGCTTGTAAAGCTTAAATGAACAGCATCATTAAGTTCCTTAGTATCAATTTCTAAAGTTGAGTCAAAACCTTCTTTTAACTCATCAATTCTTCCTTGAGATATATCTAAACCTATTACATCTCTCATCTTACCAAATTCTACAGCTAAAGGGAGACCTACATAACCGAGTCCGATTATAGCTATTTTTTTTTTCATAATAGTTCTTATTTTTTAATAACCCATACTACATTCCAAGTTTTTAATCCTGGCTCATCGAAACTTAGCCATTTATATTTCTCAAGAATATGAAAACTATTCTTGTCACATAGCAATTCAAGCTCGGTGTCAAAAAAATATCTCATTTTATGAAGTTCTTTTTTTTTTAATAATTTATAATCTTTTTTATTTTCAACAAGAATATCAAATCTTACATCAACAGTATTTTTTTGAACATTTATTTGCGACTCTGCAGTTCTTTTTATTTTTATAAATTCATCCTCTAATTTTTTAGTTGTTGTCTTAGGTGGATCAGTTAAAACTGCAGGACCATACCAGAAGTCAAAAATAAATATTCCACCATCATTTAAATGATCCTTTACTCTTGAAAATACTTCATCCAAAGCTTTATTAGATATTTGATAACTCATAACATGAAAAAGAGAGATAACAGCATCAAATTTTTGATTAAGTTCTAATTTAGTAATATCTGATTGATTAAAAACTAATTTATTTTCAATATTTTTTCTTCTGGTCTCTGCAACTTTTAACATTTCTTCACTAATATCAACACCATGAACAACATAACCTTTATTACATAAAAGCTCGTCATGTCTTCCAGTTCCGCATCCCAGGTCTAGGATTGTTTTAATTTTGATGGGTTCATTTTTTATGAGAGTATCCACGTATTCAACTTCTGAAGAATAATCTTTACCTTGATATATCAAGTCGTAGTAACGAGAATATAAATCACCAAATTGTGTCAAGACAAAACTTTATGTAATACTTCCGAGACTTTATTAACCTGATCGTGCGAAAGTGCAATTCCGCTAGGAATATAAAAACCGTTATTGTAAAGTTTTTCACTATTCGGTAACTCGTCTTCTAAGAATAATCCAGCTTTATTAAATGCGGGTTGTTTATGCATTGGATAATAGAAAGGCCTAGAGCCTATTTTATTTTTGCCAAGTTCGGACATAATTTGCTCAGCAGATTTTGAAAATTTATTATTTAATGTGATCGCGTACACCCAATAAATATTTTCACAATAAGCAGTAGATCTGATGGGAAGATTAAGCATTTCTAAATCCTGCAATAAATTATTATAACTCTCACCAATCCATCTTTTCTTTTTAATAATATCATTAATGTTTTCTAATTGAGCAACGCCAAGTGCAGCTTGAATATTAGTCATTCTATAATTAAAGCCAATTTCATTGTGAATAAATCTTTTTTCACTAAAAAAAAGATTTCTTAGACTTTTTGATCTTTCATCTAGAATATGATCATCACATAGAACCATACCTCCCTCTCCGGTTGTAATGTGCTTGTTAGGATAAAAACTAAAAATGCTTATATCTCCAAAACTACCGCACTGAATACCCTTATAAGTCAAACCAATAGCATGAGCAGCATCCTCAATTATTTTTAGATTATATTTTTTTGCTAAATCTAAAATTGGATCGACATCAACTGTTAAACCATAGACGTGCACAATCATGATGGCTTTAGTTTTTGAAGTAATTTTAGACTCAATATCTTTTATTTTAATGTTAAAAGTATCATATTCACTATCTACCAGAACCGGCTTTACACCTAATTTAGTTAATGCCTGCGCGCAAGATATTATTGTAAAAGAAGGTAATATCACTTCATCTCCTTTACTTAATTCTAATGCTGATACTGCTAAATCAATTGCAGCCGTTCCACTTGTACAAGCAGTAGCGAACTTTCTACCAACAAATTCGGCCATCTGTTTTTCAAATAGTTTTACAAATGGACCCTCTGAACTTATCCACCCTGTATCAATACATTGATTTAAATATTTTTTTTCGTTCCCATTCAACAGTGGTTCATTGACGGGTATCATTACTTGATCTTTACTAGATCATCAGTAATTGACTCAAATCTGGTCTTATCACTATCGCCGGAGTAAGGTCCTTGTTTTACTTCAATAATTTCACTATTTTCAATCATAAAAAATCCATGTCCCCCACTAGAAAATAATACTACATCTCCTTGGTTTAGAATACGACTTTCTATATATTGTTTATCATCATCAAAATAATCAACTCTTACTTTGCCGCTTTTAATAAAAAGAACCTCTTGGGTAAGAGAAACCTTTCTCTCAACTGCGTTATGTACATGCGGGGGTATAATGTATCCCTTCTTTCTATTCATATAGGCTAATTGTTGAGAGAAATCATCTGGTGTAAAGAATTTTATACCATCAGTTTTATAATGAGATCTAATTATAATTGAAAGTGTTTTATTATTATCACAAATAAATTCTATCATTTTTACCTAAATTATTTAAATACCATTGATAAGTATTTAATAGACCTTTTTTTAAGTTTACTTTATGTGTCCATCCTAATTTTTTTATTAAAGATATGTCAACAAGTTTACGAAGTGGGCCATCAGGTTTTGTTTTATCAAAAACTAATTTACCTTTATACCCAACTATTTCTTTGATGGTTTTTGCTAATTCGTAAATGCTAATTTCTTTGCCAGTTCCAACATTTATATGAGATAGAGTTGGCATCGTGTAAGTGTTATAAGTTTTTTTATCTATTTCTAAGATAAATAATGATGCAATAGCCATATCATCTACGTATAAAAATTCGCGCATTACTCTGCCTGTGCCCCAAACTACTACATCAGAGTCTCCATTTATCTTTGCTTTATGAATGCGATGAATAAGTGCAGGAACAACATGAGAATTTTCATCATGAAAATTATCATTAATACCATATAAATTAGTAGGCATTATTGAGCGAAAATCAGTACCATATTGTCTATTGTATGATTCACAAAGCTTAATTCCTGCAATTTTAACTATTGCATAAGGTTCATTTGTAGGCTCAAGCACATTTGTCAATAGAGAGTCTTCACGCATTGGTTGAGAGATATTTTTAGGATAAATGCAAGTACTTCCTAAAAACAATAATCTCTTAACTTTATTTTCATAAGCTGACTTTATAACGTTTGCTTGTATCATCATATTTTTATAAATAAAATCTGCTGGAAAAGTATTATTGGCTTGAATGCCCCCTACTTTGGCTGCAGCCAAAAAAACATAGTCAGGTTTTTCTTGATAAAAAAATTTTTCTACCTTTGCCTGAATGGTAAGGTCAAGTTCTTTATGCGTCCTAAGAAGTAAGTTTTTAAATCCTCTTGTCTTTAACTGCCTTAATATGGCAGAGCCAGCTAGTCCCGTGTGACCTGCAATGTATATTTTATCATTCAAGTTCATATTTAATTGATGATATTAATATATTTTTCTAGAAATTTGGTGCATCAAAACCATGCTTTTTTATTAGAGTGTCGCGTTTTGCTATATTAATATCATTTTCCATCATCTCATGAACCATTTCTTCGAATGTTATCTTGGGTGTCCAATTTAGTTTTTTTCTAGCTTTAGACGGGTCACCTAATAAGTTTTCGACTTCAGTTGGTCGAAAGTAGCGTGAGTCAATTGATACAATTAAGTTACCTGATTCGCTATCATATCCTTTTTCATTGATGCCTTCACCTTTCCAGTTGATGGATTTACCTATATGCCCCCAAGCGTGATTAACAAAGTCACGAACTGAATACTGCAGGCCAGTTGCTATACAAAAATCATCTGGTTTACTTTGTTGTAACATTAGCCATTGCATTTCAATATAGTCTTTTGCATGTCCCCAATCACGTTTTGCGTTAAGGTTACCAAGGAATAATGTATCTTGTATGCCTACAGAAATACGAGCTAATGCTCTTGTAATTTTACGTGTAACAAAAGTCTCTCCACGAACTTTAGACTCATGGTTAAATAAAATGCCATTGCAAGCATAAATTCCGTAAGCTTCACGATAATTTATAGTAATCCAATAGGCATAAAGTTTTGCTACAGCATAAGGTGAGCGAGGATAAAATGGGGTTGTCTCTGATTGACTAGACTCTTGAACTTTGCCATAAAGCTCTGAGGTAGATGCTTGGTAGTATTTTGTTTTTTTTTCAAGACCTAAAATACGAATAGCTTCTAATATTCTCAAAGCACCTAAACCAACAGTATCTGCAGTGAATTCAGGGGTTTCGAAAGAGACAGCTACATGTGATTGTGCTGCCAGATTATAAATCTCATCAGGCTGAATTTTTTGAATAATATTCACTAAACTCATAGAGTCAGACAAATCACCGTAATGTAAAATAAGCTTTACATCATTATCGTGAGGATCTTGATATAAATGGTCTATTCGATCAGTATTTAGCAAAGATGATCTTCGCTTAAGTCCGTGCACTTCATATCCTTTATCTAATAAGAATTCTGCTAAGTACGAACCATCTTGTCCAGTAATACCAGTAACTAGTGCCACTCTATTTTTCATCAACTAAAATCTTTATGATTCATTTTAGATTTAATACATAATACACTAATGTTTTAGAATTAATATTAATATATTGGTATTTGTAAAATTCTTAAACTAAACTTTATAATATCCTCGATACCATTCGATAAATTTAGAGATACCTTCCCTAAAATTAGTTTTTGGAGAGTAATTTGTTAAATTTTTTAAAAGATTATTGTTTGACCAAGTTGCTTTAACATCACCCTGTTGCATAGGCATGTAATTTCTAATTGCTTTTTTTCCTAGAACATCTTCAATCGCGTCAATAAAATCTATTAAACTTATTTTATTTGAGTTACCTATATTTACTACTCTAAAAGGCGCAACAGGAGATAAACTATCAGATCTATAAATTTTTTCTCTATCAGATGGAATTGCATCAACTAATAATTTTATTCCGTAAACTAAATCATCAACGTAAGTAAAATCTCGATACATCTCACCATTATTATAAATATCAATTTGTTTATTGTTTAGAATTAACGAAACAAATTTAAATAATGCCATGTCAGGTCTTCCCCATGGTCCATAGACTGAAAAAAAACGAAACATTGTTGTTGGAATTTTCCACAGATATGAGTATGAGTGTGCCATCGACTCATTTGCTTTTTTGGTAGAAGAGTAAATTGTTAATTGTGTATCGGTTTTTTCAGTTTCAGTAAAAGGCATATTTAAATTGGAGCCATATACTGAGGATGTTGATGCTATAAGAAGATGCCTGACACTAAATTTTTTTGCAATTTCCATCACATTAAATGTACCAACAATATTTGAGTTTATATATGCACGGGGATTTTCTAAACTGTAACGAACACCTGCCTGAGCGGCAAGATGAATTATGATTTCTGGTTGAATATCATCAGCCATTTGTTCAAGCATATGCTGGTTTTCAAGCATACCAATTGTTGCACTAAAATTTGGATATTTAAGAAGTACTTCATGGCGGGCTTTTTTTAAATTTACATCATAGTAATCTGTAAGTGCGTCATATCCATGAATAATCAAACCCTCATCTAATAACAATTTGGCTAAATGAAAACCAATAAATCCTGCTGTACCAGTTATTAATATTTTTTTCATTGAAGCATTTTTTTTGATTATAAATAATATTTATATATTAAGAAAACATTAAATTATTTTTTTACTGTACAAACTTTGCATAAAGAAACCCAATGGTAACATAAGCAAAACATTATTCCAATTATTATAAAAACTCATATGAGGAATAATTGGCCACCAATAAGTAAATAATAACAATGAGAACAAAAATTTTTTAAAAGGAATTTGTTTTGAGGTATTAGATTTGATGATCAAATAGAACTGTCTAAATACGGTAAATGATAAATATAAAAAAAAAGATGCTAAAAATAAAAATCCGATTATTCCTAATTCGGCTAATACTTGTAAGTAAAATTGATGTGGATGTGAATTAATATCAATAATATCAGATTTGAATTCTGATTTAAGAGATTGATATCGAAAAGTATTTGTACCAACTCCAAACAAAGAGGACTCATTAAACATTTTAATTGCAGACTTATAGTGTTCTTCGTATCCTGTATTATAAGGTAAGAATGGTATTTGTGTTTCCCTCATTTCTTTTATTGTTTGAGTAACCATTCTCTCTTTGGCATTTGGATTTATTTGAAGAATTCCTATAATTATAACAAACGAAACAAATAAACCGATAACTCTGTATGTTCGGTAATATGGAATAAATATTACAATTAAAATCGTAAACAACGTAACGTAAAAGAAAGGAACTCGTTCTCCTGATAAAAAAATAATTATTTCGCACAAAACTAAAAATGATATTGAAAGTAGTGAACTAATTCTTGTTTTTGGAAAATTTTGATAAATCAATACAAATGAGAAAATAGATAGAAAAGCGATATACCTACCCATTATTGGTTCATTTCCGAATAAACCTGTAATACGAAAAGAAGAAATTGCTTTAATTCCAAAAAAGTTTATTCCGGTTAAATATTGAAAAAGCCCATCAAAGCAAATTAATATTAAACATGTAATCGATACGATCATTAAGCATTTTGAAAGTTGGGTATTGTGATCTAAGAGATACCAAGTACCCATTGCAAAGAAAATATAACGAAAATAAAATAAACTTCCCTCATTTGTAAGCGACTCAATTGGCATATCAGAAAATAATGATCGGATAATGCCATAACAACTAAAAATCAAGAAGCCAAACACCAATGGATTTTTATAATAGTTCCATTGTTTTGATAAAATTGATCTTGTTAAAAAATAAAATGCAATCAAAGATAAAAAAATGTCTGGAAGTGCTGGTCCGGTTATTAAAACAATTGGTAAAAATAAAAGTAAAATAGAAAATAATGAAACATCTAGAGAAATTGATTTACCAAAAATTGTTTCTCTGAATGGATGGATTAAATATTTAAACATAATCGTAGGTTTTTGTTGAGATAGGTATTCTAAACATTTCAATTAATAACATGTAATTACAAATTATAAGTAAACTAAACATGATAATATTTATAAATAGATTATTACTATATTATTCAAGTCCCCCAATCTGGTTTAATTTTTTTTGAGAAGCAACAAGATCACAAACTCTAGAGTCTAGATTTATTAGAATTAATTTACTTTTGGTCAATCCATTTGTTGACTCAAGCAACCAAGAGCCAAACCCACCATCTTCTAAATGATCCTCAAATATTACTATTTCATCAAACTTAGAAATTTGTTTTGGTTGTAGGTGTTTATATTTCATCCCCCAAAGAGGTAAAGTAAAAATAAAATAATCACTATATTTTTTTGATTTTTCTTTTAATTTAATCGCATAATTTAATACGTTACCTGTGCATAATATCGCTTTTTTTTGAGTGCCATCTTTTATTTTAATCCATTTACCAGCTGAAATTCTTGGGATATTTTTATGAAATGTTGGCTCACCAGCTTTGCCTAATCTTAGATAAGAGGGTTGAGGATGAGAGATTAAATGACGAAGACAAGATCTAACTTCTTTAGGGTCTGACGGAGATGCAATCAACATATTAGGCATAGATCTAATTAAAGAATAATCTTGAACAGCATGATGAGAATATCCAAGGGATCCATAAGACAAACCTCCACCAACAGCTACAACAGTAACGGAAAGCTTATGATAATCTATGTCATTCCTTATTTGTTCTGCACATCTAAATGTTGGAAAATTTGCAATAGAGTATGTAAAAACATGACAGCCTTCAGAGGCCATACCTGCCGCTAAAGAAGTCATATTTTGCTCAGAAACACCTGCATTTATAAATCTATTCGGAAATTTATTTGCAAATGGCTCAACGACAGAATAGCCAATATCTCCAACAATTAAAAATATATTCTCATTTTTTTTTGCTAAAGAAATTAATTCATTTATAAAATTATCTCTCATTATATTTTTGAAATTTCAATTAAAGCTTTTTTCAACTGTTCATCAGTAGGACTTCTATAATGCCAATCAACACTATTTTCCATAAAACTCACCCCTTTACCTTTGATAGTTTTTGCTATTACGATTGACGGTTTGTTTTTAACCCAAGGAATTGTAGATAAAGACTCATCAAGTTGTTCAAAACTATGTCCATCTATAATTTTTACTTCCCACCCAAAAGACCTAAGCTTCATATCTAAAGGTTCTAAAGATAAAGTATCTTCAGTGGATCCAAAGCTTTGAAGTTTATTATAATCGACAATTGCCAACAAATTATCCAATTTATGATGGGAGGCAAATAGAAATGCTTCCCAATTGCTGCCTTCTCCGAGTTCACCATCACTCATCAAAACATATGTTTTCCATTTTTTATTTTTTTTTTTGGAAATTAAAGCCTTTCCAACCCCAAAAGATAATCCATGACCTAAAGAACCAGTAGAAAATTCCACGCCAGGAACGTGGTGGCTAATATGACTCATCAATCTTGAATAATTTTTTCCATATGTTTTAAGTTCTTTTTTCTGGATAAAACCCTTACAAGCCAAAGCTGCATACACTGCAACACAAGCATGTCCTTTGCTCAAAATAAATCTATCTCTATTTTCCCATAATGGATTTTTGCATTTATAAATAAGAGTTTTTTCATATAAAGTCGCTAAAATATCAGCTATGGATAGCGCGCTACCTATGTGAGAGGCATTTGATGTTGTTACCATTTTCAAAGATAGTTTTCTAATTTCTTTAGCTAAATTGACTATCATTTTGATGCTAAATACCACTCGTAAGTTTTTATAATTGATTCATCAAGCTTAATTGTAGGAGTCAAATTTAGTTCGTTTTTAATATGATTGATATCAGGGATGTATATATTTGATTTTTTTGAAAGATTATTGGAATTGTTAATAGTAACAGATAATTTTGGATTAATTAAATTTGCAACCCTTTTTGCTAAATTTAATATTGAAATTGGCTCCGAACCCCCAACATTATAAATAGAATCTCCTTTTGAATTAATCAATATTTCAAGAAGCCAAACTGATAATTCTCCTGCATATAAATATGTTCTAATAGAACTTCCATCGCTAGATATATTAATATTATTTCCTTCGGCAGCATCTCTAATAAAATTACCGATAGCAAAATGTTTATCCATTGCCATAAAAGGCCCAACAAAAGAAAAACATCTAGCTATTTTTGAGTTAAAAAATTTTTTTTTAGAATATTCTTTAACTAGAAATTCTGAATTAATTTTACCCAAACCATAGGCAAGACTATTACTATCTTCAAAATTAATAGTCCCATTATAATTTTCGTTCAATAGTTGTATGTCGCTTGGTTGAATACCATAAACAGCACCTGAGCTGATTAAAAGAAAATCTTTAACTTTTTTTAGTTTTGCAAAATTAATAATATTTTTAGTACCATTAATACAAACATCTAATATTTCAATAGGAGAAATATTTGAGGTAATATCATTAGCTGCATGAATTAAATAATCAATTTCTTTAGGAAGATCTATTTGAGGGTACATAACTATTTTTTTTCTAATATCACCCTCGATAAAAGTAACTGATGAATGATTTCCTATATATTTGTTTGAAATTTTAAAAGCTTGAGGATTTCTTGATAAAATAAATATTTTCAAATTTAGAAAAAATTTATCATTAGCTAATAATAATGCACCTAACAACCATTTTCCAATAAAGCCTGTAGCACCAGTTATAAAAAAAATTTTATTTTTTAATTTTTTATAATTATTATTAAAATAATTTAAGAATAGATTTATATCAAATTCACTAAACAAGGTAATTAAATATAAGTTATTTACAAAATCATTTAAGTAATATTATTAAATAAAAATGTTAATTTTTTTCAATGTAAATTGATTGACTTGGAAAAGCAAAATTTAATCCAATTATTTCAACATTTTCTTTAATTTTGATGGCTAAATTCTCTTTGATTTCCAAATACTTGTCCCAGTCTTTAGTAGATGTGAAACAAATTATTATGATATCTATAGAGCTATCGTTAAATTTCTCAATCCTAACAAATGATTTATAGTAATCATCAACCATAAAATTATCACTCTCTTTTAGATAAGAGGATACGTTTTCAGTAAGTCTCTTTATTTGATCCAATGTTGAATTATATTCGAGACCAATTGTCCAGTTAATTCTTCTATAATTCCTATTGGTATAATTTAATATTGGTGCCTCTGCAAAAATATAATTTGGAATGGTTATTGGAGTAGAGTCAAATTTCCTAATAAGCGTTGATCTAAAGCCAATATGTTCAACAGTCCCTTCAGTATGACCTGGAACACTAATAACATCCCCAATTTGAAATCTTTTTTCTAGTAATATCATAATT
>CESW01146669.1_pt1 | contig 20366 bp, 18 predicted proteins | sample 531171 | NCBI WGS metagenome assembly CESW01 (sample SAMEA2621859, study PRJEB7988) | marine metagenome | biome: marine biome (ENVO:00000447); feature: surface water layer (ENVO:00002042); material: "saline water (ENVO:00002010), including plankton (ENVO:xxxxxxxx)" | depth 5 m
GCAGGATAATCTCCCTCTTGCTTTAAAATTGCTTTTACATTAAATCCTTTATCTTTATAACTTTGATTTTCAAAAATAAAGCCATTCCCCTCGTAAGCTAAATAAGGTTTATTTTCTATGCTTGAATAAAAAATTGTTGCCTCCATCCATTTAAATGGAGACGCAGTTAAATTTAACTTTTTTTCAGGATAGCTATAAAAATAGTCTGCTCTAAGGCTTGACTCTTTCATTGAGTAAGCATTTGGGGTATTTATGGATCCAGAAATACCAAACGAATTAGAGTTAGTAGAATTTAAGTTGAGTGAAGTAAGCAAGATCAGAATAAAAAAATAGAAATATTTCAATTTAATTTCTAATTGCATTCAGAGAAGCAGCAGAAATTGCGATATCAGAAATTATTTGAGCTGAATAGGTTATCAATGGTAACGTTGACACCTTGTTTAAATTTCTAGGTACGATTATTGAATCGCCAGGCTTAATCTCATAACCAAGTTTGAAAAAACTCGCAATATCTACAGTTGCAGTACCGTTAGATTTAAGTATATAAATAGAATTTTTGTCAGCAAATTGTGTAAGTCCTCCAGTAAGTTCTATAAAATCGTCAATTTCGTATTTACTTTCATAAACAATGGTACCAGGTGATAATACTTGACCTAACACAGATACAGAGTTTGTCATTGGCGGTATTACGATAAGATCGCCTTCTTCCAGATATGTATTCTCAGCAGTAATAGACCCAGGTGATAGTTCACCAGATAACCTACCAGGGAAATCTATAATAGGTTTTTCTAGAAGACTAAGTATTGATAAATCAAAACTAGGCTCATTTCCAAAAGAATTATTTATTGAAGTTATAAAAGAATCAATAATTGCAGATTTAGCTGTCTGATAAGATGCTTGTTCTTTAATTCTATTTGATTGTCTTGAAAAAAAGATAGCAGAAGTATCAGATCTAGATGTTAATCCACCTGCTAAATCATAAAGATCTTGAAGTGTTGTGAAATTATTAACAACGTATGAACCAGGAAAACGAACTTGCCCTCTAATCTCTACAGCAAGCTTTATGTCAGTAAAGACTGGAATATTTACTACCGTATTAGGAGTGGCAACAAACTCTTTTTCAAACGCATCTAATTCTATTACGTCTTCAAATGCTACATTTGTAAATTCAAAATTGTAAATACCGGGCTCACCTAAATAGTTATATAACATCTCTGCTGAAAACTTGCCAATAACAGGAATTAGAAATAGCTGGGTTCCAAGATTTATTTGGACATATGTGCCTAAAGCGTAATCTAACAATTCTCCATTAAGACTATTATTTTTCACTAGGTTCCTATCAAGGAATGTGAATACTGCATTATCTTTAATTTTTAAACCTTTGTAACTATCTTTGTCATAAAGACTTAAGTTTTTTCTTTCTATAATTTCACCATTATTATCTTCTTGTTCTAAGTGAAAATAAAAAGGATAAATATCTTCGGTAAATTTTAAATCATTAACTAAATCTTCAACTAAAATATAATTTTCTGCATTATAGATGCCATCATTTACTGCAGCTCCGACTACAAGAATATTTTTATCTCTAACTAATACCTTTGATGGTATGAAAATTGAAACTAGGCTTTCAGTTTTTACATTTTCTTCAAGATCAATAGTTCTAGATATTTGTTTTTTATCAAGAAAAAAAGAAGCGCCTATTTCATCTTCTGCTCCTCTAAATGTAAGGCCTTGCGCAAAATTTATAATATCTCTGTATTTATCAGATTCAAGATATTCGTAAGTATTCGGTCTTTGTGATTCGCCTTCAACAATTACAAAGTTAGATGTAGCTTTTATTATTAGCGTATCTCCGTTTCTAAGATTTAAATCAACTGATCTATCTCCGAATATTAGAAATTCATAAAGATCAATAATAATTTTCTCTCCATTTAATCTGCTAACTGTCACTTCTCTTAAGCTGGAATTTGCAACAAGACCGTTTGCATATTTAATTGCCTCACTTACTGATATAAATGGATTTACAATGAATGTTCCCGGATTTTTAACCGCTCCTATTACTGAAATTTTCTTTAGAGCGGCTTTCGTAATACTTAATGATGCTTCTGTTCCAGCAAATGAACCTTCAACTATTTTTTGTAATTTTTTCTCGGCCTCTACTAAAGTTAAATCTTTCAAAGATACACTGCCAATTTCTGGGACAAGAACATCTCCAGCCATATCAACTTGCAAAGAATATGATTCATCTTTACCACCAGTCAGCAATAGAAATAATTCATCAGCAAATGATATTTCGTAGTCGGCTTGCAAAGGAATATCTAGAACAGGTGCATTTGTGGTTAACTCTTTATTAAAAAAATCAAAACCAAAAAATAAATTTTCCGTATTTTCTTCATCTTCAATTGAATTTTCTACAACTTTATCTTCAATTGAATTTTCTGCAACTGTTACAGTAGAGGGTTCTAAATTTATATTAGTTTCGTTAATAACTCTTTCTTGAACATCTGCAGGTAAAGATTTGAGTATCTCCAAATTTTCTGCGGTTAGCTCCTGAGAGAAAATGTTATTAGAAGAAAATAGGATTAATAGTAAGAATAGCCTCATAACTGGTTAATTATACTATATAAGCGAAGCTAGATACTTTCCATAAGTATTTTTTTGATATCTTAATGCAGCTTTCTTAACATCCTGTGATGTAATCCAGTTTTTTTTGAAAGCTATCTCTTCAAGACATGCAATGTATTCATTTTTATTATTTTGAGTTTCAGATACAAAATTTGCTGATTCTAATAGAGATTCATGCGTCCCTGAATCAAGCCAAGTGAAATTTTCATCCAACAATTCAACTTTCAATTGTTTTTTTTCAAGATAAATTTTGTTTAGATCAGTAATTTCCAATTCTCCTCTTTCAGACGGAGAAAGATTTTTGGCATAATCAAGTACATTTTCATCATAAAAATATAAACCCGTAACAGCATAATTTGATTTTGGATTTATAGGTTTCTCTTCAATTGACAAAGCATTTAAATTGTCATCAAAATTAACTACCCCGAACCTTTCTGGATCATTCACAAAATAAGCAAAAACTGTTGAACCTGTATTTTCTCGAGCAGATTTCAATTTATCTGAAAAACTATCCCCATAAAAAATATTATCCCCAAGAATTAAACATGTTTTTTCATTTTCAATATATCTGTCTGCTACCAAAAATGCTTCTGCTATGCCTCCAGGTTTATCTTGTATCTTATAATCAAAATTAACACCAAACTGTGATCCATTACCAAGAAGATCTGAGAATAAGCTTAAATGGCTTGGGGTAGATATAATTAAAATATCTTTAATATCTGCAAGCATTAACGTAGATATGGGATAATAAATCATTGGTTTGTCATAAATCGGTAATGTTTGTTTTGAAATATTTAGTGTTAAAGGATGCAATCTCGTTCCTGATCCACCTGCCAAGACTATACCTTTCATTTTACATAACCTTTTATTATTAAATATTCTAATAATTCATCCTCATAACTTTTAACTTTTATTCCAAGTTTTTTTATTTTTGAGTTATCAAGAACACTGTATTTTGGTCTTTCTGCTTGTAAATTTAGGCTGTTAGCTTTTATAGCTTTAGCTTCAATCTTAATAGAACATAGTTCGCATATTTTTTTTGCAAACTCAAACCAACTTACCTGGCCATCATTTACAACATTATAAATTCCAGATTCAAAATTACTGTTAATGAATTTTGAAACAACCTTCGCTATAAAAGATGTTGATGTTGGAGACATGATTTGATCATCAACAACAGTTATGGACCCTTCACTCATTGCTTTTTTGTAAATTGCTTCAACAAAATTTCCACCTTTACCTGATGCACCAGATATGCCAAATAATGAAGCAACTCTAAATATATAATAACTACATCCACTTGTTATGATAAATTTTTCACCCTCTACTTTTGAGGATCCATAAACATTTAAGGGCGCAGTAGTAGCTTTTTCAGATAATGGTTTACTCTCTTCGTTTCCACCAAAAACATAATCTGTGCTTATATGAAATAAAGTTGATTTTTTCTTCAGACATACTCTAGACATAACTTCCAAAGCATTTGAATTTACAAGAAAAGCTTTTTCAGCATTTTTTTCAACTTCATCAACTTTATGATAACTTGTACAGTTAACAAGATACTCGAAGCTTTCTTCAGTTAATTTTATTTCAAGTTCAACTAAATCTTCAATATTTAAATCTCTTCTTGTGAAAGATTTAAATTTGATTTTTTTTTCGCTCAAAACTCTTTGTAAATCTGAGCCAAGTTGCCCATTAGAGCCTAAAATCAGGATCATATATCAAGAATACCGCCATACTTCTCAATTCTTTTGATGGTAGTATGCCATTTTGTTAACTCTTGGTACCAGTCAAGTGTAATGGTATCTAATGTTTTCTCTAATTCTTTTGATTCTAACTTTTCAAGAATTTCTTTAATGCCATCCTCTGCAATCATTTCTGCTTTATAACCAAGTGCTTCAATTTTTGAAAAACTCACATTATATGACCTGTGATCAACATCGCCGTACCATTCAATTTCTACATCTGGGACAATTCCTTTAATTTTTACAGCTAAGTCTTTAATTTGATATACATTCATTTCACTGCCAACATTAAAAATTTCACCATTTACTTTATCTTGGTCAGCAGTGAGCATAAAAATTTGGGCTCTAGCAGTGTCTTTAACGTGAACCATAGGTCTCCATTGAGATCCATCTCTCATAAGTGGAAGTTTTCCAGTTTTCCATGCACCATATGTCATTCCATTTATTGCAAGATCGAGTCGCATTCTAGGAGAAAACCCGTAAACAGTTGATTGTCTCAATACAACAACACAAAACTCTTTATCTGCTAAAGGCAAAATATCTTTTTCTGCCATTTCATTTGCAACAGCATAAGTTGTTAGTGGATTAGTTTTAGTCGTTTCATCTGCAACTAAATTTTTATCTTGAAAGCCATATATACTTGCACTTGACGGAAGAATATATCTTTTAACACCCATTTTTTTTGCTAATTTTGCTGTTCTAACTCTTGATTGATGATTAATTTCATAGGTTTGTTTTTCATAGATTTCACCAGAAGGGTCATTTGATATTGCTACTAAATCGATAACTGCTTCAACACCCTTGAAATTTTCTTCATCTATTTTTCTTGAGTCATCGTAAATTATTGTCAAATTTTTGTGACTTTCTAGTTTTTCTTGACCAAAGAAAAACCTATCAACAACTTTTACATGGTGTCCTTCTTTTAACAACATTGGTACTAATGTAGTACCTATATAACCGCCTGCGCCAGTAACTAGAATATTCATAATTTAAAAAGGTGATATAAAGTCTTTAAAGTTAGGTTGGTTTTTATCTTTATCAGAAGTGATAACATTAGAATGATCAACACCCCAGGGAATACCTAAGGTCTCGTCATTCCATAATAAGCCAAGATCATTCTCTGCAGAATAATAATTAGTTACCTTATATAAAAGTACGGTATTTGGTTCAAGTGTTAATATTCCGTGAGCAAAACCCTTTGGAACTAAAATTTGTTTAAAATTCTCTGATGAAATAACCTCAGTTATATATTTTCCATAGTTTAGTGATTCTTTTCTTATATCTACCGCAACGTCTAAAAAAGAACCTGACAGGCATCTCACTAACTTATCTTGAGCAAATGGAGGGCTTTGAAAATGCAACCCTCTTAATACGTTTTTTTCCACTGAATGAGATTGATTATCTTGAACAAATTCCAAATTTAAATTATTTTCAGCTAAATTTTTAGTGTTATAAGTCTCTGAAAAGTAGCCCCTATTATCTCCAAATTTCTTAGGTATTATGACTTTAACTTCAGGTAGAGAAAGAGGAAATATTTTCATAGGGGTATTATAAGAAAAATTCAATTAATGTATATGAATGAGATAAAATGTGTATAAAAAAGACTAAATTTTATTTGCAATATAATGTCCCAATGAGAGACTGCTTGTAAGGCCTGGGCTTTCAATACCGTGTAGAGCAAACAACCCTTCGAAACCATGGTCCTCCCTATCAAAAATTCTGAAATCTTGATCTGGAAGTTTGGGTCTTATTCCATAATAATCAGGCTGTAATTTATGTTGCCTAATTTTGGGTATATAAGTTTCTATATTTTTAAGAAATTTTTCTTCCGTTTCAATATCAAAAAGCTTTTCCGGTGAATTTATATTCTGTATTTCCTCTGCATCCGGACCAAAAGTTATGTAATCATCATAAAGATTAAAACATATGTGAATACCAAGTGAGTCTTTTCCGGGAATCGGATATATTAAATGTTTAAAATTGTCAAAATTTTTGCATTTGTAATATCTGCCAATCATATATCTTAGAGGTTCAAAGAAATTACCTAGATCTAATGAATTTGTTCTTGAAAAGAATTTTTCAGTATGCAAGCCCATTGCAAGAATTAAAATTTCTGTTTTAATTTTAAATTTTTGATCAGGCCCATTAACAGTTAATAAATAACCATCAGAATTTTGTTCAATCTCTATTAGTTCTGACTGCTTTTGAATTAAGCCACCATTTTCGTTTAATTTATATTCCAAACAATCTGATAAACTATGAACATCCACAATGCCACTATCCTTTATGTACAAAATGTTTTCACAGATAACTGATGGATAAATATTATTTACAATACTATTTGATACTTCCTCAAAAGGAATACCCTTATCAGAACATTTCTTTACAAGTCCATTGTGTTTCTGCAAATTTTCTTTACTGGAAACAATATATTTTCCTGTCATCTTATGTTGGACGTTATTTTTTTTGCAAAACTCATACATTCTTTCTTTTCCATCTAAGCAAAAGAAGTTTTTATTTGCATCATGATCATAATAAACACCTGAATGTATAACACCTGAATTCCTTGAAGAGGTTTCATTTATAAAATTTTTATTCTTTTCAATAAGTGCGCAGTCAAACTTCCTTGAAACTTCATATGCTATTGCCTGTCCAACAATACCACCTCCAACAACAACACTTTTAATATTTACTATTTCCATGCTTTACTCCTCAATAAAAGTTAGTTTTAATTTTTTTGCATTAAGCATTAGATTTAAAAGAACATAAGATATTGCAAATCTATCTTGTATTCTTCTTCTACTTTTAAAAAGAAAGTCTAATTTTTCTATCAAATTAGATTCATTATGCAGTATTCGGTAAACTAAATTCTTCTTTCCTGTTAGACGTTTTAATGCAATTGAAACTTTAATAATTTGCTCTAAATAAAAGTTATCAATTATTTTTGTAAATCTTTGAAAAAGGCCTTGCGTGCTCTTTCTGGATCCAGTGAGATTTTCACCGTGCTGTCTATAGAAAACATCTCCAGTTTTTTTTGATAAGACTTTATGTCCAGATTCAATACAAAAACTATACAAAAGCCAGTCGTGCCAGAATACTTCAGGTATATCATTTTCAAGTAGCTTTTCTCTGAATAGTGTAAAAATTTTTTTTGTAAAAACAAACGTAAACCCCGGAGCAAGACCTTCAACTAAATGAGAGTATTCTGTATTAGTCAAATCGTAGTTAATTTCATTTATTGTTGCACCCTGTATATCTATATTAATAGTTGAAGAGCCGCATAGCTCTGCTTTGTTTTCTTTTAAAAGTTTTATTGAGTTTTCATAATGCGTCTTTGTAATAAGATCATCTTGGTCTGAAAAAGCGAAATAATCAAAGCTTTCAATTTCACACTCAGGAAAATTTTTTATTAATGAAAAAAAGTTTTTAGATGAGGAGCCTTTTTTACTTTGACATATTATTTCAATATTTTTATTTTTAAAGTTTTGTATTTTTTTGAGTGTTGAATCAGTAGAGCCATCATCTGAAATATAAATTTTATTATTAATCGTGGACTGAAGAATAGATTGAATCTGACTCTCAATATAATTTTCGCCGTTATAGGTAGCCATTAAGACTGCAATATTTGCCACTAATATTTGCCTCCCCAAAAAATAAATTTTGCGTCTTTAGAGAAAATACAAGCAGTTTTATATTTCATATTTTTTTAATAAATTCTGAAGAAATAGTATCCCAATTCGTTGCATAGCTTTTATTTTGAAAATTATAAACTTTCTGCCTCGCATGAGAATAGTCATTAATACATTCGTCTATACTCTCAAGACAAGTTTCAATTGATAGGTTCACAAAGATAAGCGAATCATCTTCAATGAAATTTGAAGCACTTCCCTCTACAAAATCAATACATGGTACTCCTGATGCTTGCATTTCATATGGCACTAGTGAAATATTACTAAATGAGGGAGCAATCCCAAGATGAGTTTTTTTATATATTTCTTTTAAATTATCGGGAGAAACTTTTCCTAAAGAACTACCAAAAGGTAGAGGCATAGCAAAAGGAGTTAACCCTATAATTTTTATGCATACATTTCCTTTATATTTCTTTTTTATTGCAGTTAATAATTGCCAAATAAAAGGAAGGCCTCGCCTAAAAGAAAATTTTACAAAACACACAATATTGAAAACACCACCATTAAATTGTTGTGGCTCTTCATAAGGATATGAAGTTAAGTCACATGGAAAAGGGACAGATTGCAAATCAATGCTTTGATCATAGGCTTTGATCATATTTGAGTTCCAATCTCCAAGTGAAATATTTTTATGGCCAAGCCTATAGGAATTAAATGCTTGCCAAAATAAATGAGACAAGGGATAAAATCCTGGCTCAAAATCTTGAATAAAATAGGCGGTATTTTTAAAAAATTTATGATTTTTTAATAAAGAGTAGGCAGTAATCCAGTACGTAGCCACCCCAAGGTCATATTCATTTTTCAATTCCGAAATGAATCTGACTTTTTCTGCTCCGAGCATAGCATCAGCTATTTTTTGATTTTTAACTATGTTTGATTTTTTAACATCATATAAATGAACATCAAGTCCAGAACTTTGTAAACTAGAGGCAAGTTTGAGTATGGATCTATGTCCACCACTATATTCATCCATACCCCACACGAAGAAAACGATACATTTAATATTATTTATATTTTTATTTTTTTGTTTAATTAAACTAATGTGTTTATTAGAAAAATTTAATGGCTCATTCTCTCTGATAGATTTAAGAAAACTCATTAATTTGATCATCGGTAAATATTTTTGGCAGTAGAGAATCCCATCCAAAAAATTGTAATGTATAACAATAAGAATACAATGAAACCATCAATAAAGCCCCAATCCAATAAATACCACATATTAAAAATTAAAAATAATTTTATTAATTTTGAAATTGGATTTGTATCTTTGTAAAAAGAATTTATAAATACTCCAATAAAGTAAGCAAAAACTACTGTATAGAACAGCATTCCTAAGTAACCAAATTCAAGGTAACCCAAGCCAGGAAATGTAAATGTAAAACTAGCGTTATTTTCTAAACCTCTATACTCATAGGCAATAAAAACACCAGAATCTTCAGTATAGTCACTTTTAGGAATCAACCTTAAAGTACCTAATAATGTATATAAAGGTTTTAATATAGTAAAAAATCCAAGGCCCATCCCATAGGAGTTGACATATTCATGAGCAAGCAAATACCCTTCTCCTGCTCCCAAAGTCATTCTTCCAAATAAAGCAATTGTAGCAATATAAAAAGACTCATTCATATTTAAAGATGTGAGTATAATTGCAGAAAAAATACCTAAGGAAATTAAGAAAGCTATAAGTGGTAATGCAAAAAGCAAATCAAATTTTTTAAAGTAGTAATAATAGAGAAAGATAAAAATTAGTGTAAAGAGTGGTGCGGCTTTAGAGCCTGAAAGCACAAGCCCAATGAATATTATCAATGTAATAAAGAGTGATATTTTTGGTTCATTCTTTAATTCCAACTTATTTAAAAAAATAACCGCCACAACAGGAAAAACAAAGTATAACACCCTCCAACTTGAAGCAATTAAGGGAGATTTTCTCTGAATGAATCGTTGCTCATCAGGATTTTCACTAAATAAAGGAATCCCTTCGAGAAAGAATAAATAACCGATTGCAATAACAGCTAACAAATATGCATTTAGAATTGGCAGATTCTTTTCAGGAATATTCACTAACAAATCTTTAGAATGCGGTAAAGAATTTATAGTATTTGCTGTTTTTAACTCTACTATTAAAATAAACAAAATTGTGCTTACAAGAAAAGGATAAAAAATTTCGAATTCAGCCCTGCCTGCATAGCACCACAAAAATATACCAAATAAATTAAAAATTAAAGTTGTGTATAAAAAGAGCTTTATCATTTTAATTTTGCCTTCAAGAAATTAAATAAACTATTTAAACCACTTATCGAAAAAAATAATTTAAAATTTTCGAAAAAAATCCATTGTATTCTACGGATCGCCTTGAGAATCTTCTTATCTTCAAATATATTTTTCATTGTATAGTTTTGATCGTTTATACATTTTGCTGACAAATAAAACTCATTATGCAAACATTGTCTTTTCTGAAAAGATATATTCTTATCGAATGTTTTCCATGAATTTAACTTATTGCCAGAATAAATATAGTCTGCAACTCTTTCATTAAGGTTATGAGAAATAGCTATTTGTTGTTTAGTCCAAATACTTGGACTACATAAATAACTACAAAAATCTATATATGATTTTTTTGAAATGAAAAACATATAAGTGCTTATAAAAAATCTCATTGACAAGTTCAAGATGTAACCATCTCTTTTAAGATGCATGAATTCACCTAGATACACTTTCTTTGAGCAATCCGTCTTTTGCATTGCATCAAAAAATGCATACTGAAGAAATGGGAAAAAATTTCTTGGAAAATTGAATGTATCATTCAAAATTAATGCACCATCAACATCATATTTAATGCTCTCCGTGAGACCTTGCTTGTATCCTGAGAATTCCAGACATTCATTAGTTCCATGTATTAATATAATTTCTTCTGCGAAATTCATAAGCCTTGTTATATCTTGATCTAAATAAACGAAAGAAGAATTATTAATTAAGATAATATTATTTATCTCAAATTTAAGTTTAGCAGAGCTAATTAATTTTTTTAGAGATTTTAATCTTCTTAGATCGCTGTCATCTGAATAATAACTGTAAATTACGTCTATCTTCATTTTTTTATTTTTAACATAAATGTCAAAAAAATCTCTGTTAAAACCAAAGAAATAATACTCCCATAATAACCTAAGAAATAGGTAAGTAGCATCAGGGAGACTATATGAAATAACGCTTGTAATATAACCAATATCAACAGATTCTTATCTTTCTTCTTATCAATATAATCCAAAAATATTAAGTATTGATTTATGCTAAAAAAAACTGGATGTAAAGCAATGATAAAAAATAAATAAACAGAAAAATATAAATCAAATGCTTGTTTTAAAAATATTCCAAAGATAGGCGTAAGAAATGCGGAGAACAGAGCTGTAAATAATAAAATATTTCGAAAAAAATCTAAATTGTTATTAGTCCTATTTTTTTGGTAAGCGAAAAATAATGAAGTTGCAATTGAGCCAAGTGGAATCTGAAAAATATTCTTTAATCTTTCAAAAAATAAAACAATGAACAAAGTATTAAAATTTAACAAAACTGAAGAGATCATTCCTGAAGTAAAGCTTGATATGGCACCAAAAATTTGAATAAAAATTATAGATCTACTTTCAATTAAATGATCTTTTACTTTAAATTGAAAATTGTTTGGTATTTTCTTAAAAAATATCTGTGAGAATAATATAATTGAAGAAGAAAAAAGGAATGCATTGACTGCAATCCAAACTGAAACGGATTTAAATATCTGTAGAAGAATCAAGGCAATAATTATTGAGAAGAGTCTAGAAATAGCTATCCAAATAAGCTGACGCAAAGATTCCTGATTAGCCGTCCAAAACCAAGAACAAAACAGGATATTAGAAGCAGTTCCTAAAAATGAAAAAAAATAAATATTTAAATTTGCATCAGATATTGCTAGATAAAATGGAGATAAAATTATTGAAATAAAACTATAGCCAATAATTTGAATTGGAATGATTTTTTTTGGATAGAATATTTTATTTATATTATTTTTTGAATCTCTGAGCCCAGTTAAATTTACACCTATATTGGTTACCAAATAAGAGACTTGTGTAATAGCTATTGCTAATCCATATAATTCTTTATTTTGTTGGTCAAAATAACTGAATATGAAAAAAAATATAATACTTCCTGCAAGAGATAATAAATTGAAAATGGGGTAAAGGTACTTTATCAATCTCTCTTTGGTATGAGGAAAATTAATGAGTAAATTAATATTAGAAGAAATTGAAGAAGAATTATTTTTTCTAATACGCTTAAGTTATCAGGTTTTGAAGGATTAGGCGGGAAGGGTTTATCGATTATGTAAAATGATACATTCTCTCCTGATTGTTTTTTTATACTATCGACAATAGTTCCAGCTATTAGTTCTGAAACAGCTTTAATCTCATAAATACTTTTTTTAGATATTAATAATTGATTTAATTGCTTTTCAGTTTCATTCAATTGGTATAGAAGTGAGGATCTGACATTCTCGTCACAGTAGCTCAAGTAATCAGTAGCAAAATCTATCGAACCCTCGATATTAAAAAAGTTATAAGTTATATCTATTGTTTCTGTCCTTCTATCTTTGGTGTAAGTGAACTTAGTTTTAAAAAAAACAATTTCTTTCCAATCGTCAGAAGGAAAGATTTTGTTTAATGCAAAAAAATTTTTTATCTTAGATGTAAATTTTTTTTCATATTCTTTCAAAAAATAAATACCATTTTTTGTGTCAGATAAGAAGCTATTGATGCTGTTCTCTGAGTTTAAGCAAGCCAATACTCGTGTTTCAAGGTTGCTATCTTGACCTATATTGCCAGATAAAACTGATCCTATGTCCCCAAAAGCTGAAGTAAGACTACCAATTGCTCCCGAAGGGATTTGAGAATCAGTTTTGGGAAGAATTTTTAATGTTATTGAGTATTTATCTTCATGAAATAGAAAAAATATGATGCCGAATGCTGTCAATATAATAGTATTTAATACTAGTAATTTCTTGAGATTCTTTTTGAATCCTAAATAAATTTTTTTAAATATATTTATCATTTTTATCAAATGGTGCCCAGAGCCGGACTTGAACCGGCACGAAGTTTCCTTCGAGGGATTTTAAGTCCCTTGTGTCTACCAATTTCACCACCTGGGCAATAACGTCAAATTTTATCATCAAATGTTACGTTTTGCTCAGATTCTCTTGGGTCAAGATCAACGTATTCTGATCTAATTTTATTATTTATCTTAACAGTTGATATTAGAGACTTTAAATTAATTCCTATGCTATCTGCATACTTAATCAAAGCTAGACTATCTTTAGGAAAACATGCACCTCCAAAACCTTTTTTTCCATCATGGCCTGGTACATCCATATGGCTATCTCCAATTCTTGAATCTTTAGAGATAATGTTCACAACTGATTCCCAACTATCTTTTACCTGTAGTTTTTCGTAAATGGAATGCAGTTCATTAAAAAATATAACTTTTGAGGCTAAGAATGTATTTATGGAATATTTGATAAAAGATGCTGTTAAAAGATCAGTGAATATGTGCTCTTTTGTTTTACATCTAGAGTGCCTTAAATATGCATTTGAAACTTGCATAGAAATGTTTCTATCTCCACCAAATATGATCATCTCAGAGTTCATAAAATCTAAGTTTGCATGTTTCTCTCTTAAAAATTCTGGATTGTAGACTAATTTTCCGTCTAATTTATGTAATTCATCTAGAAGAGATGGCAATAATGTGCTTTTTACAACCTTAATAGCATTTGGGCAATGTAAAATTAATTCCTTGATAACTTTTTCAATGATTGATGAATCTAGGCTACCATCATCTCTCATTGGCGTCGGAACGCAAATAAAGACTATTTCTGGCTCAAATTCTTTCAAATCTTCTATGGTTGTATCAAGTAATGGATCTACAATAATCTTATTAACACGTCTGTTAAACCCCCAATCAGTTGCCTTACCCACAAAACCATGTCCAACTATTCCTAACTTAAGTTTTCTATATATTTTCATAATCCTTATGCCATTCTAAAAATCTTTCAATGCCTTGATCAAAAGATATCTTAGGATCATACCCTAATAAATTTTTTGCTTTTGTAATATCAGCATGTGTTTTCATGTTTTCATTTTCTGTCGTATAGTGTTGAATTAAAGCTTTTTTACCAATAATTTTTTCGATTTTATGTATTAAGTAACTTGTTTTAATTGGACCATCGTTGCCTAAATTAAAAATTTCATTTTTATTCTTACTCTTTGGATTAAAAAGATAATCAATTGCACCTAGGGTTCCATGAACAATATCGTCAATAAAGGTCATATCTCTGTACATATTACCTCTATTATTAAGTCCAATGGCCTTATTTTCTTTTATTGATTTTGAGAAAGAATAATATGCCATATCAGGCCTTCCAAATGGACCGTAAACTGAAAAAAATCTAAGACCAACCATAGAAAGGTCGTTCGACTTGATAAGTTCTGATGCATACATTTCATTTAAAAGTTTTGATTTGCCATACTCTGACTTAGGTTTTAGCCATGTTTCGTATTCAGAAAACTTTCCATTATCATCACCTGAATACACTGAACTACTAGATGCATAAAGAATCTTATTGATATTTTTATCTATACAAAAATTACAAAATGATTTAAAACCTGCAATGTTTGAAGATTCATATAAATGTTCTCTATCTTTTGAAACTCTGACGCCAGCCTGAGCAGCTAGATTAATTGCTAAATCAAAATTTTCATCATCTATGCAAATGTTGTTTATATCCATCTTGAGGAAGGTAAAATTTTTTGAGTCAAGTAAGGCTAAACGTTCTAATTTAAGATCAGGATTGTAATAATTATTGTGATCGTCGATCCCAACAACTTCATGACCAGCGTTTAGCAACCCTTTAATTAAGTGAAAACCTATAAAACCTGATGAGCCTGTTACAAAAATTTTCATTATTTGGAGGCTGAGAACGGAATCGAACCGATGTACACGGAGTTGCAGTCCGCTGCATAACCACTCTGCCACTCAGCCGTTAGATTTTATTTTAAACTAATAGTTATAAGAATCACCTTTAAATGGGCCATCTTTATTTACTGAAATGTAGTCTTGTTGGTGTTTTGTTAGTTTTGTCAGTGTACCTCCAAATCCTTGAACCATTAAGGCTGCAACCTCCTCATCAAGTTTCTTGGGAAGGACTTTCACATAGAGCTCTCTATCTTCTGGTTTCTTTGACGCATAACCATCTTTAAATAATGCTATTTGGGCTAAAACTTGGTTACAAAATGATCCATCCATGACTCTGCTTGGATGGCCAGTAGCTAATGCTAAATTCACAAGCCTACCTTCTCCTAATAATAACAAATAATCGTTATCGGACCTTTTGACTTTATGAACTCCGGGTTTGACTTCATACCAATCGAAAGTTTTTAGATGCTTAATATCAATTTCATTATCAAAATGACCAATATTACAGATGACACATCCTGACTTTAAAGCATCAAGCATAAATTTATCAAGAACTTTCACATTGCCAGTCGTTGTGACAACTAAATCATATTTTTTGAGCAAATCTTCATTAAGTTTTGTTCCATCATTGGTAACTTCACCACCTTCATAAGCAGAAACTACAGAGAAACCGTCAAAACATGCTTGCATAGCACATATTGGATCAACTTCTGTAACATCCACAATCATTTTTTGCTGTGCAAGAGAGTCTGCAGAGCCTTTACCTACGTCTCCATATCCTATTACGAGAGCTTTTTTACCTGCCAACAGCATATCTGTGCCTCTTTTTATGGCGTCATCAAGACCATGCCTGCAGCCATACTTATTATCATTTTTAGATTTAGTCAAAGAATCATTAACATTGATTGCTGGCACCTTAAGCTCTCCAGCTTCGAGCATTTCTTTAAGCCTTTTAACACCTGTTGTTGTTTCTTCAGAAATACCATGAATCTTTTCTAACATATCTGGGTATTCCTTATGAACTTTGACAGTTAAATCCCCTCCATCATCTAAGATCATATTGGCATCCCATGGCTTTCCACATTTATTAATTGTTTGATCAATACACCACTCATATTCTTCTTCTGTTTCTCCTTTCCAAGCAAAAACTGAAATTCCTTTTGCTGCAATAGCTGCAGCAGCATGGTCTTGCGTGGAAAAAATATTGCATGATGACCATCTCACTTCTGCACCTAAATCTATTAATGTTTCTATAAGAACTGCTGTTTGTATTGTCATATGAATACAACCCATAATCTTTGCACCTGCTAGTGGCTGTTCATCACGATAATTTTCTCTCAATTGCATAAGAGCTGGCATTTCATCTTCCGCGAGCAAAATTTCTTGTCTTCCAAACTCTGCAAGTGAAATATCTTTTACTTTGTAATCATTCATTATTATTGCCTTTATAAAACTCTAATCTTTCAATATCATCTTCAGAGGTCTCATCACCATACTGAATCTCAATTATTCTACATTCTTCAGAGTAAGGATTATATATTTGATGCCAATCTTCTTTGCCTACTTTGAATACATCATGCAGATTTAATTTTTCAACTTGCTGGTTTTTTTGTTTAGCCCTCGTATACTTAACATCACATTTACCTTTAGAAACAAACCAAATCTCATCTCTGTTGAAATGTCTTTGCATACTCATACCTTTTCCTGCATGAATTATTAATTCTTTTAATTTAATTTTTTCATTCTTATAGAGATTAAAAAATTTCCCCCAAATCCTATCTTCAGCTTCCCCGACCCAATTTTTAAGGATCCAGCTACTAGAATTCTTTTTATCATCACCACCAACTCCAAATTCAAATTCTATATTTTTAACAATCTTTTCTGGTATATTGGTTATATCTCTATCACCTCCGTTACAAAAGATTATTTGATTTTCAGGATATGAAAGTTTGATTTGTTCTAATGCGTCACGACAACTTCCGTCACTATCATCAAAACCTATCACCTCATTAACTGCTTGAAGGTTCTCTAAAATTTCTTTTCTTTCATTAAAAGCCATGAAAGGTTTTCCTTTTTTTTCTGTCAACCAATTATCAGAATTTAAAGCCACTACTAGATAATCTCCTAATAAGCTAGATTTATTGATATAAGCAAGATGACCCGAGTGTAGTGGGTCAAAACCACCGCTTACAACGATAATTTTCATAGGTCTTTTACTTCTTCCCAAGTGAAACCAACATTTTCTCTACCAAAGTGTCCATAGGAAGCTGTTTTTAAGTAGATCGGAGTTAAGAGGTCTAAGTTATTAATGAGGCCAGATGGTGATAGATCAAAGCTTTCATTAACAATTTTATTGATTTTATCCAAACCTATTTTTTCAGATTCAAATGTGTTGATATAAGTTGATATTGGTTCAGAAACTCCGATGGCATAAGATGCTTGTATCTCACAGTAATCACATAGATCGTTCTTAACTAATGACTTTGCTACTTGCCTAAGCCCATAGGCAGCTGATCGATCTACTTTTGTTGGATCTTTACCTGAAAAGCCTCCACCACCATGTCTAGCCATGCCTCCATAGCTGTCTACAATAATCTTACGACCGGTTAAGCCACAGTCACCAATTGGACCTCCTATCACAAAACGGCCAGCAGGATTGATAAGGTATTTTGTTTCATCATCTAGAAGTTTTTGGGGCAAACATGAATCAATAATTTGTGATCTTACAATTTCTCTTAAATCTTTTAAATTCAGATTTTCACTATGTTGAGTTGACAGTACAACAGAATCAATACGTTTTGGTTGGTAGTTTGAATCGTATTCTATAGAAACTTGCGATTTTGCATCTGGTCTTAAGCCTAGTCCGAAAGTTTTTCTGACTTCAGAATGTTTAAGCATCAATCTATGGGCTAGGGCAATTGGCAACGGCATAAGCTCTGGGGTCTCTTTACAAGCATATCCAAACATCAAGCCTTGATCTCCGGAGCCTAAAATGTCATTTCCTGTGATGCCAGCATCTATATCTTTGCTTTGCACAGATATAAGGTTTTGAAATTCAAAGCTACTGCTGGTAAAGCCAAGCACATCTTCGTTATACCCTATATCTTCTACAACTTTTCTTGCTATGGCTTCATAGTCTACTTCGGCTCTTGAGGTAATTTCACCAGCAACAACAACTGTATTATTTTTTATAAGAGTCTCACAAGCTACTCGAGAATTTGAATCTGATCTCAGACATTCATCTAATATTGCATCAGAAATTTGATCGCAAATTTTATCAGGATGTCCTTCTGAAACTGATTCAGACGTGAAGATATAAGACATTACAAGCCCTCAATATTGATACCATCAATTTGTAAAGTTTCTTTAATTAATGGATTCATGACGGCTTCAGTTTCCTCGTCAGTTATATTGTTTTCAATAGCTTGGAACTTAAATCTATACCCAACCTTTAATAGGTTTTGTTTTTTGTTTTCAAATAAATCAAAGACAAAACAATCTACCATCAACTCTGATGATTCTTTGTACTTTTTAATAAGTGTGGCTAGCTCCCCAAGCTTTTCATGGTTATCAAGTCTGAATGATAGGTCACGGTATGAAGCAGGAAAGTCTGAGATTTTACTTTGCTTCTTGGCAGGCAATTGTAAATTGTTCAGAGCTATTTCAAAACTGAATACAGATGTTTTCGTTTTGGAGCCAACAAATTCTTTAGACAACTTACCAATACGTCCAATGTGTAAATCATCACAATAGACTTTTTCATGAAGATCATAGTTATCAGACTGATCAAGTTCAAAATTTAATTCTTTACCTAAGATCTCAGAAAAAATTGTATTAATAAGGCCTTTTAAATAAGAATAATCTAGCTGGATATTAGATTCTTTGAAATTTTTGTTGGTTTTACCACTAACAATAACAGCTAACTTATACTCATTGCCGTCTTTAGTGTAAATATTGGAGAATTCAAAAAACTTTATTGAATCTTTCTGTCTATTTTGATTGAAAACCACATTTTCCTTAATTGATTTTGTTATACAAACCCTCATCTTTGATCTTTGTTTATCTAGCGGGTTATCTACTGAAATAGCAGAATCGTCTTGGTTGTCATTGAAAGGAAAATTTACCACTTCAAAAAAACCATTATTTATAAGATAATTTCGGCACAGCTCCTCAAAGTTCGCTTCTATTTTCTTTGATTTGACAGGCAAGGCTAACGTTTTCGAGGCAATATTATCGTAGCCAATCATTCTGGTGATCTCTTCTGCAAGATCATTTAGTTGATCTACATCTGATCTATGTGAAGGAACCTCAACTTTGTCTTCTGTTATGAAATAGAGAGAGCTTAAATAATTCTTTTGTTCTATTTCTGTGAGCTCTGTACCAATAATTTTATTTAATCTTACAGAATCAAACTCTACTTCAGTTCTGGCCACTTTTTTTTGCTCTGTTTTTAATGCAAGTGATTTAATCTTCGCATGATCAGCCACTACAGCAATAAACCTTCTCAAAACTTTTTCTTGTGCAAGAAAATCAACCCCTCTTTCAAATTTATAGGATGCATCTGATTTAAGATTATATTGACGAGCCTTACCAAGAATCTCCTCAGGTTTGAAATAGGCACATTCAACTATAACTTTCTTTGTGACTTTACTGCATGAAGTACTTTCATCACCCATAGTACCCGCTAAATCAACAGCAACACCGTTAATAGTGAAAACTAAATTTTCACCTTTAAGCTCAATTTCAGAACCCAAAAGTGTTTTAAATTTTTCCTGTTTATTTCTTTTTTCAAGCACTAAAGGACCATTGATCTTGGTGGCGTCATAGCAATGAGTTGGCTGGCCAGTTTCATAGGCAAGATAATTAGAAATATCAGTAAATAGATTGTTTTTATTCAGCTTTAGGTCTTGAAAGTAATTCTCCAGATAAGGCGCGTAGTCTTTTACCTTTCCCTCTATTTCAATTTCAATAAAACTGATGTTTGGGCAAAGGTCTTTTGCTTTATTCTCGAAAACTAAATTTGATTCTGGTATATCAGCATCATAGTGTTCTGTATCCAAAGCAGCTTTATAGAAATGATTTAAGTCTCTGGCAATACCTCTGAGCGAAAGACAATCGCCTCTATTGGGTGTAATTTCTAAATCCAAGATCCCTTCCTCTATCTCATGCTCGTGGCCTAATTGAAATAATTTATCGGAAAGCTCTTCAAGAGATGGTTTTTTTTCCAAAAAATTGAGCAAGTGTGAGTAAACTATCTTCATTTAAATTGTCTCAGGAAATCTAAGTTAGATTTGTAAAAATCTCTTATATCAGACAC
>CESW01046033.1_pt1 | contig 20363 bp, 14 predicted proteins | sample 531171 | NCBI WGS metagenome assembly CESW01 (sample SAMEA2621859, study PRJEB7988) | marine metagenome | biome: marine biome (ENVO:00000447); feature: surface water layer (ENVO:00002042); material: "saline water (ENVO:00002010), including plankton (ENVO:xxxxxxxx)" | depth 5 m
CTATGTTACTGCTTTGCCTGCTGACTTGCGTGAGCGGATCATTTTCTTGCAGAGTGCGGAAGGCTCAACTGGGGATGGACAGCCGTATAAGGGAGTTCCGCTTGAGGAAAAATATGTGATCTCTAAGCCGCGTTGGAACGAGTTTCGTTTAGAGACCTGGAAGGCCTATCAAAAGGCGATCCCTAGCATCCCGATTTTGGTGAACGGCGATGCGAATGAGGAGCGCGAGAACAAATGGGTGCTCGACAACATGGATGTGATTTCTCTGAAGCACGGTATGTTTAGCCATGGCTACCATGTGAGTGGTAATGTCGAGCGATTGGAAGAATTCGAGACCATTGAACGCGAGGCGGCCAAGCGAGGTAAGAAGGTGTTGACCCGCGGCGAAATGGATGCCGAGCTATTTGTGATGGGCTGGTCGAATCGTAATATTCCGCAGGCTGTTTATTGGTCCGGATTGATGGCCTCCCACTGCCGCTTGGATATTTGGAATGTGCCTTACAAGGCGTTGAAGGATGAAGCAACTTGGCCGGGGCTGGCGCTTTATAATAAATATGCGGGCCATACGAACCCACATGTCGCGACCTCCGCATTCTGTGCCTTGCGCGATGGTCTGGATGCTTCCGACTTTGAACGTTTCCCTGTCGAGGAATATGGCGGCAGACCAGAGAATCGGCGTGTTATGGAGCGCTACATGAACATTGCAGAGGACTATGCTCAATATGGTGCTCGGATGGATGATCCTGAGAAAGCACTGGCGGGTGGGATGGTCAATCGCAAGCGCTCGGGTTCCAACGATGTGGGCTGGGGGATTTTTCCAAGTAATTACTCGCGTTTCTTGACTCAGGTAGAGCCGGGCTCCGGAGATGTGGGCCTCTGGAATATTGACGATTCACTGTATGGCCGTTTTGCGCGTTCCTTTGATTCCAAGAATGGCAAGGGGGAGTTGCGCTTCGAACTGGATGAAGCTTTTAGAGCTCCAGCGATTAAGGTGAGTGTGACATATTTAGATAAGGGCAACGGGCGTTGGACGATTTCCGGCATCAAAGGCATTGTGAACACCAATAGTGGCGAGTGGAAGACGGTCGAACATGTGCTAAACCGCGATCAGCCAATAACATTGAATTATTATGACCGCGATGATACCATTTTTCACCTCGTTGAGGTGGACGCTGTCAATAAGTCAGGGGGGATTTTATCTTCCAGAGCAAAATAGTGAATAAGACATTTTAAAGTAAGAATTAACACAGTTGAATTTATGAAAGATACCTCAAAATTATCTCGCCGCAATTTCATCGGTAAATCCGCAGCTGCAACATTTGGCTTCACATTGTTGCCTGCGTATCTGACCTCCGCTCGCGCGGCGGACAATCCCAAGTTGCCACCGAGTCAGCGCCTGAATCTGGGCTGCATCGGTATCGGTGGTCGTGCCGCCGGTCTGATTCCTAATTTGACTCGAAAAGGCGAGGCTTTGCCGGTTGCTTTTGCGGACGTCGATTTTGACCCAGGCAATAAGCGCGATACCAACCTGAAAGCACGGCCGGATGTGCCACGCTATAACGATTTCCGTCTCATGTTCGATGAGATGGAGAAAGACATCGACGCGGTGATCGTTGTGACGCCTGACCATACGCACTTCGTGGCTGCCATTCATGCGATGTCGCTGGGCAAGCACGTGTATGTTGAGAAGCCGTTGACACATACCTTCGAGGAATCGGATATTCTGATGCGTGCAGAGAAGAAATTCAATGTGGTCACCCAGATGGGTAATCAGGGACACACTGCCGGTGGATCCTATCAGTTTAAGCAAATGGCTGAGATGGGCGTGCTGGACGATGTCTACAAAATCGACGCATGGAAGAGCCCTGGACTATGGTTCATGCAGGAGAAAAAACGCATCTCGGCCTATCCGGCGGAGGAGCCCATTCCGGCATCCTTGAAGACTTGGGATAACTGGTGTGGTCCCAAGCCAATGGTGGGGTTCAATAAAAAGTTCCACAACGGCGGATGGCGTGGTTTTCAAAAGTATGGCGGTGGTATGTTCGGCGACTGGGGCTGTCATATTATCGACTATGTGCATCACTACCTGAGCCTTGGATTGCCGACTGATATTTCACCGGTCCGTCTGGATGATCACAATAAGGTGATTTTCCCACTGACTTCGCATATCAACTTCAAGTTCCCTGAGCGTGGTCCTCGTCAGCCTGAAGTGGAGATGCTCTGGAAAGCCGGTGCCGATTGTTATCCGGAATTTGCAAAGAAATATGGTGACATCCAGTCGGATGGCTCGGTCAAGATTCCGGATCTTGGTAATGGAGGCACACTCATGCACCGCAAGCAGGGTGATTATGCGATTCTTCGTGGCCACCATGGTGACGCGTCCCGCATCTACCCACGTGTGAAAATGCTGGAGCACAGAAATGCCGTGAAGCCACCGAAGAGGACTCTGGGTCATGGCGATAGCTTCATCCACGCATGTATGGGGGAGAACACGACCATGTCCCCATTCAGCATTGCCGGTCCGTTGACGCAGGTGCTCAACCTGGGTATGATCGCGGAGTATCTGAACGTGAATCTCAAGTTTGATCCCAAGACAAAGCAGTTTATCGGCAACGACGAGGCAAATGCACTCCTCAAGGGTGGAGTCGAACCACGCGCTGATTGGGCGCACTACTACAAACTGGCTTAGCAGCATTTCGCTTCATGGTGAAACGTCGATTTTTTCTCGCCCCGCTTGTTGGTCTTGCGCTTTCGGTCTCCGCACAGGCGGCCGATTTCGGCGCGGTTCCAGATCCCTACACCGGCAATTGGTCAGGAACGCTGACCACCGGATCCGGGGAACAGGAAGCGCATGCGATTATCATCGCAGCCAAGAAGGGCTTTGAAGTCTTTTTCAGAGGATCGCTGAACCCGCGTGACGAGCTCGTCGCGCAGGGCCTCGGAGTGCTGAAGGGAGACAAACTGGTGGTCGCGTCCGATTCCAAAGACGTAGAAGGGACGATCGAAAACGGCACATTTTCCGGAACCCTGTCTGGCAAGAACGCTGGCGACTTCGTATTGGAACAGGTGCCTTTCAAGCCCTCCGAGACGCTCGGCAAGAAGGCTCCTGCTGAGGCAGTTATTTTGTTTGATGGCACGGATGTCGCAGTTTGGGAGTCGCGCAAGAAGCCCGAAGAGGCAGTGCGCTGGAAAATCACAGATGAGGGTGAGCTGGAAGTGGTCTCTTTCGTGAACGGGAAGAAAGCCAAGCAGGACTTGAAGACGAAAACAGTGTTCGGTGACTATCATCTGCACTTGGAGTTTAATCTGTATTACAAGCCAGCCGCGAAGGGAATGGGGCGCTCTAATAGTGGTATTTTCCATCACGGGGTGTATGAAACGCAGATTTTGGACAGCTTCGGCCAACCAGGAGCGAACAATGATTGCGGCGGAATCTATAAACAGCACGAGCCAGACGTGAACGCCGGCTATCCCGCTGGCGTTTGGCAGACCTATGATATCGACCTGAAGGCACCTCGTTTTGATAGTAACGGCAAAAAGACTGAAGATGCGCGCATGAACGTGCGCTTAAATGGCGTATTGGTTCATGACAATGTGCCAGTCGTTAAAGGCGGTAAAGAACCCGCTGAAGGGCCGATCATTTTGCAGGATCATGGCAGCCCTGTTCGTTATAGAAATATCTGGATCGTTTCACAAGATGCTAAATAAATTTCGATTTCTTGCGCAGTGCACCGCTGTTTGTGCGGTCGCGACGGTCTCCGTCACTGCTGCAACCAAGCCCAATGTTGTGATCCTGTTGGCTGACGATCTCGGCTATGCTGAGATCGGATGTTATGGCGGGCGGGTCAAAACGCCGGCTCTGGACGGGCTGGCGCAGCGTGGCATGAGCTTTCGCAGTTTTTACGCAGGTGCGGCTGTTTGCTCGCCCTCGCGCGCTGTGCTTTTAACCGGGCGTCATCACATTCGCACAGGACTGTATAGTTGGGTGCATAACAAGTCGCAGAAGACGCACCTGCTTGAGCGTGAAGTCACGATCGCTGAAATTCTCAAAGGCCAGGGCTATAATACAGCTCACATGGGTAAATGGCATCTCGGCTTTCCTACGGAGAAGCGGTATAAGCCAGCACCAGATCAGCATGGGTTCGACTACTGGTTCGCTACCGAGAATAACGCCAGCCCGAGCCATAAGAACCCCCAGAATTTTGTTCGCAATGGTGAGCCGGTCGGAAAGATGAAAGGCTACTCCTGTCAGTTGGTCGTCGACGAGGCGATCCAATGGCTAGATACACATCGTGATCCCGATGCGCCGTTTTTTTTGAATTTATGGTTTCATGAGCCACACCGGAAGCAAGCGGCTCCGCAGGAAATTATCGATCTTTACGCAGATGATGAGCCTCTGGGCGCCTTGCAGTCGGGAACCGTCGATAATACCGACCGAGCGATTGCACGTTTATTGGAAAAGTTAGCCAAAGTGGCTCCGGTTGAAGACACAATCATCATTTATGCCTCGGACAATGGCGGCATTCGCGGTGACCGTATTGGCGGTCTACGCGCGAAAAAGGGCTCGAACTATGAGGGCGGGATCCGTGTCCCCGGTATTTTCAGCTGGCCTGGTAAAGTCGAAGCGGACCAATGGAATGAAGAACCGGTCGGTCTAATCGATGTGTTGCCGACCTTGGTTTCGATTCTAGGCCTAGAGCCTTCAGAGGGGGTGCATATTGATGGCTCGGATATTTCCCCGCTCCTGCTGGGCAAGCCTGCCGAGTTTCAACGTCATCAGCCCTTATACTGGTTCTTGCCCAAGTCGCGACCGGTCGTTGCGATACGCGATGGTAACTACTCGCTGGTCGCCGATTCGGACTATGAGATCCCCAAGGGCAACCTATTTGATGAACAGTTGATCCCACTGCTTAAAACAGGCGGCTACATGAACTATCAGCTCTACGACTTGAGCAAAGACCCCGCTCAAGAGAACAACCTTTTGGCTGAGATGCCGGAAAAGGTGGAGCGTATGAAAAAACAGCTGCTGGCAATCAATGCCAGTATCATGGCGGATGGCTCGGATTGGCACCTTGAAGACGACGCAGAATGAGGACGCATCGCTATTTCATTATTTGGGTGCTGTTCGTCTTCGGCGCGCTGAATGTGTTCGCGAAAGTCGATGTCGACCGTTCAGTCATCGATCTGCACCAAGCGCATACTTTTGAAAAGACACCATATCGCAGAACTGCCGTCGGTGGATATGGATCGCATCTATATCCTCGGGCATTCCATGGGCGGACATGGCACCTATATTCTGACACAGCTGGATCCGGACTATTTCGCAGCTGCGGCACCGTCGGCTGGCAGTGGCTTGAAAACAACGGAAGACTTCGTGGATGTTTCCCTGATCAAAGACATTCCGTTCTGGGTGTTTCACGGGGACAAGGATCACGTCTGTCCGATCGAAAAGGACCAATTGATTTTCGCTCTTCAAGCTACACCGCGCCAAGGGGGAAGAACTTTACATACAGGATTAATAACCTGATTTTAACATGGAGAAACTGTTTAGAACGTGTGGTCGTTCGCGTAACATTTATAGTATTAAAGACAATTTACGCTATCCCATGAAAATGCACTTAATTTCTGTGATCACTGCCCTTATCTGCGCTTCTCTTGTGCGAGCGGAGCACCCGAATATACTGTGGCTCTTTTGCGACGATATGGCGGTGAATGGCATTAGCGCCTACGATAGCCGGTTTAGCGAGATGAAGATCACGCCTAACATTGACCGCATCGGTGATGAGGGCGTGCGCTTTGAACGCTGTTATGTGTCCAATTCTGTTTGTGCGCCGAGCCGTGCGACGCTGTTGACTGGTAAGCACAGTCACAAAAATGGCAAATATGGTAATATTGAGCCTTACAACCATGATCAGATGCAGTTCCAAAAGCTGATTGGGCAGGGCGGTTATCAATCCGCCATTATCGGTAAGACCCACCTGCGAGGTTCCATTCAAGGGTTCGACCATTGGGAAACACTACCTGGGCACGGGAAGTATGAGAATCCGGATTTTATGACAGCGGACGGGAAAATATCCTTTGAAGGTCACTCGTCCGACGTCATCGCGGACCGTGCCTTGGTCTGGTATAATACGAAGCGTAACCCAGAAAAGCCGTTCATCCTGATGGTGCATTTCAAGGCGCCGCACCGCGACTGGACTCCGGCACCCCGATTCGTCGAGGCGTTCAAGGACGTGACGTTCCCCGAACCCGACACCTTATTCGATAATTACGGGACGCGTGAGCTCGCAGCGACACATAACATGGGTGTCGGTAAGCATATGAAGATTGGCACCGATTTGAAAGCCGATCGCTGGGAGCACCGTAGCTATCTACTCGACGAGAATCTAAAAGGCGAAGCGCTGGTGCGTGCCAAATACCAAGCCTATATGCGCGACTACTTTGCCTGCGTTGCGGGTGTCGATGAGAATGTCGGTCGCCTGGTTCAACAGCTCAAGGATGATGGACTGTATGACAATACCATCGTCATGTTTTCGTCCGATCAGGGCTTCTATCTTGGTGAACATGGATGGTTTGATAAGCGCTGGATGTATGAGGAGTCCTTCCGCACTCCCTTTGTTGCCAAGTGGAAGGGTGTGATTGAGCCGGGCACAGTGAACGAAGACCTCGCGCAGAACATCGACTTTGCTCCCACCTTCCTCGATATCGCAGGTGTCGCTGCTCCTGAGGACATGCAGGGCGAGAGCTTAGTGCCACTCTTTAAAGGACAAACTCCGGACGACTGGAGAACGAGTCTCTATTACCATTACTATATGGTTGGGCATGGCACCGTACGTCACGAAGGTGTCAGTGATGGTAAGTTTAAACTCATCCGTTTCTATGGAAAGAAGACCAAGGGCAAGGATGTGTTTGAGATCTATGATTTGGAGAAGGATCCCGCCGAGATGAACAATGTCTATGGGAATCCAGAGATGGCTGGGAAGCTTGAAGAAATGCAGGCGGAACTCGCTCAATTGAGAGACTATTATGATGTTCCTGACGAAGAAGTCGTGATGATGAAGCGCGAGAAGAAAGATAAAAAGTAAGATGAAGAAATTAGCGATTTCAGTGTTGTCCATCGCATTCGCGTGGGTCTGCTCCGCAGAGCAGCGTCCGAATGTGGTTGTGCTGCTTGTCGATGATATGGGCTATTCCGACCTCAGTTGTATGGGAGCCGAAATCAACACACCGAATCTGGACAAATTGGCGGGTAACGGTGTCCTGTTTACTCAGGCCTATAATACTGCAAAGTGCTATCCGAGTCGTGTGAGCTTGTTGACCGGTAGTTATTTCCAAGCCAGTGACCGTGAATTCAATAACACGACGACTGTTGCGGAAATGGTTGGCCCTACCGGTTACAAAACCTACTGGGTTGGTAAGCACCATTCACGTTTTGATCCACGCACACGTGGCTTTGATCACTTCTATGGTTTCCTTGGTGGCGCGAACAATTACTGGAATCCTGGTAATGCGCAGGCACCGGGTGGTAAAATGCCGGCGATTTCCGGTGTTCATAAATGGTATTTTGATGGTCCAGAACCGATACAGCCTTTCATTCCGGATCGCACGGATTGGTTTATGACCGATGTATTTACCGATCAGGGAATTGAATGGCTAAAGGCATCTGAAGAAGATGGTAAGCCTTTCTTCCTCTACATTGCATACAATGCACCGCACTGGCCTTTACAAGCACCACAGGAGTATATTGATCGTTGTCGTAGTCGTTATGATGCGGGCTACGAAGCGATCCGTAATGCACGCTACAAGCGCCAGATCGAATCTGGTCTCTTTAACCCTGAGATTGTGAAGCTGACGGAGCCGGATTACGACCAAGCATGGGATTCGTTTACTCCAGAACGCCGTGCACGCCGGATCGAGCAGATGGAAGTCTATGCGGCGGTGATGGAGAATCTGGATCACAACGTTGGTCGCCTTGTTGAGCAGTTAAAGGCATCGGGACAATTGGACAATACCTTGATTCTTTTCCTTTCTGATAATGGTGCGAGCAAGGAAACACCTGCTGCAAGGGTGAAGAATTATTCAGACCAAGTTCCTGTTGGTGGCGTCGACAGTTTCGAGTCGTATGGCCAAGGCTGGGCAGCTGTGGGGAATACACCATTTAACATGTTCAAGGGGTCTAGTTATGAGGGCGGTATTTGCACTCCGATGATCGCACATTGGCCTAGGGGCATCCAATCACCCGGACGTGTGAGTTATGAGCCCGTTCACTTGATTGATCTGATGCCAACAATGGCGGATCTTTCTGGTGCGACACTTCCGGATGGTCTTGAGGGGCTCTCACTTCTTGGGCAATTGCAGAACCGCTCTGTTACGCGTGAACACCCCTTGTATTGGGAGTTCAACTACGGTCGTGCGGTTCGTCGTGGCGACATGAAGCTTGTTGCGAAAGGCAACAGCAAATGGCAGTTGTTCAACATTGCGAACGACCGCTCCGAAACAAAGGATTTATCCGCGCAGATGCCGGAAGTGACCAGTGAGCTCAATGAACTATGGGAAGACTGGTGGCAGGAAAGCACCGGTTATCCATTCTCTGAAAAGCGCGCGCGCACGCAGCAATCTAAGAAACCAAAGAATAAGAAAAGGTAGTGAAACAATTTAAAACGATTTTATTAGCTACGGCTCTCACGGGATCCGCGATGGCCGAAGTTCAACTGGCTCAAACTCCGCCGCTTGGCTGGAACAGCTTTGATAGCTATAGCTGCAGCCTTTACGAAGAGCGTGCATTGATGGAGGCGTACGCCTTTATCGAAAAATTCGCGCCACACGGCTACGAATATTATGTGATCGATAACGGCTGGTTTTCAAACCCGGAGAGCGTTCGTAAGGATGGCTTGTTGTTGCCAGTGAATACACATGCCGACCCTAAAGACGTGGAGGTCAATGAATATGGTATCGTCCAGCCCTCTAGTCTGTATTTCCCGAACGGCTTCAAGGAGTTGGTGGATAAGCTGCATGCAAACAACTTGAAGTTTGGTGTTCACCTAATGCGCGGCATTCCACGTGTTGCAGTAGAGCGTGATCTACCGATCAAAGGAACCAACTACACCGCGAAAGACATCTACACGACTGTGGATGACTGCACATGGTGTAAGTATATGCACGGTGTCGATATGACCAAGCCGGGCGCACAGGAATTCTATAACAGTGTGGTCAACGAGTTCGCCTCATGGGGAGTTGATTTCATCAAAGTTGATCACGTCACGCACAAGCCCGCCGAAATCGAAGCTTACGCGAAGGCGATTGAGCAGTGCGGCCGTCCGATGATCTTGAGCCTCTCTGCAGGTGGCACCTCCAACGTGAAGTATCTCGATAGCTATCGTATGACCAATATGGTGCGCACGACCCCGGACATTTGGGACAAACAAGTGAGTCTTGACCATTCATTTGGCTCCATGCGCAAGTGGCAGGGACTCGAGCAGCCGGGCTTCTGGCCTGATCTTGATATGATTCCCTTTGGTGAGCTTTGCATCTTGAACCGCCGTGATGTGAAGAAGAAAAAACCGGGCAAGAGTGAAGCACAGTTTGCCGGACACTTGCATCACTGGTCCTACTTTACTGAGCCACAAAAGGAAACGTTCATCACACAGCGTGCGATTGCTGCGTCACCGATCATGATGGGTGGTTCGATGCTGAATCTCGATGAGCACTCCACCAAGCTTCTCACGCATCCGGAAATGCTTGGCTGTGTGAATAATGGAATTCACGGCAAACTCTATTTCGAAGAAGATTCGATCGAAGCTTGGCATGCGCCGGCTAATAACTGCGATGAGTATGGATTCGTTGCATTTCAAAAAGGGATCGAAGGTTGGATTGGTATTTTCAATCGCAGCGACGAGAAACGAACTGTTGAGCTCTCCGGAAAGCTAGCTTCGGTGATTAAATCGGGCAAATACATGCTCCACGATGTTTGGGGTGAGCAAACCTTCGAGCCATGGAGCAAAAGCGCGGCAACCAAGTTCGAGATCGAACCCAATGGTGCGGTGTTCCTGAAGTATAAAAAAACTAGACGTGCCTAAATAGGACGAAAGACTACCATGAAAAAATTATTGTTACTCGCGGCGCTGGGCGCGTTGCAAATGAACTGGGCGGCTGAAAAGCCGAACATCATTTATATTCTGGCCGATGACCTTGGTTATGGTGACCTGAGCTGCTATGGGCAGACGAAATTCGAAACTCCGAATATCGATTCGCTAGCAGAGCAGGGGATGAAGTTCACCAGCCACTATTCCGGTAGCACGGTGTGCGCGCCGTCGCGTTGCTCGTTGCTGACTGGTATGCATACCGGGCATTCAGTTGTGCGTGGAAATGCATCGGTCTGGCCAGAAGGACAAGCGCCGATGCCTGCGGATACGTTCACTATGGGTCACATGTTCAAGAACGCAGGCTATGCGACGGCGATTTTTGGCAAATGGGGTCTTGGTGCACCCGGCACACACAGTGAACCTCTGGAGATGGGCTTTGATCGTTTTTATGGCTTTAACTGTCAGCGTATTGCACACCATTATTATCCATACTTCCTAAACGACGACCGCGGCTACGAAATGCAGTGGGGCAACTTCGGCTTGGAGGAGGGCGAGTATGCGCCCGATAAGATTCAGGATCAGGCATTGGCATTCGTCGAGGCCAATAAAGATCAGCCGTTCTTCATGTATTACGCGTTGATTCAGCCGCACGCTGAGATGTTCGCGCCAGAAGAAAAGATGGAGAAGTATCGTGGTAAGTTCCTACCGGAAAGCTCCTATAAGGGAGTCGATGATGGCCCTGATTTCCGTAAGGCGCGCTATGGTTCACAGTCAGAAGCACACGCAGCGTTCGTTGGAATGGTCGAAGTGATGGATGAAGACATCGGCGAGTTGATCGTGAAGTTGGAAGAACTCGGTATCGCTGATAATACCTTGATCATGTTCAGCTCCGATAATGGTCCACACAAGGAAGGCGGACATGATCCAGCCTATTTCAATTCCAGTGGTTCGCAGCGTGGCTTAAAGCGCGAATTGTATGAGGGCGGCATTCGTGTGCCGATGCTCGCTACCTGGCCGGGACGTATCGCTCCAGCTTCGGAAACGGATCACCTTTCAGCGTTCTGGGATGTGCTGCCGACCTTTGCGCAGATTACAGGCGAGTCGCTTCCAGTTGAGAACGATGGTATTTCATTCTTGCCGACGTTGTTAGGCGACAAGACTCAGACAGAGCATGAATATCTCTATTGGGAATTTCACGAGAAGAAGGGTCGCGTCGCCATCCGTAAGGGCAAGTGGAAGGGCGTGCGCTATAATGTCGCCGAGGATCCAAATTCTCCACTTGAGCTTTACGATTTGTCCAGCGATCCCGCCGAAGCAACGAATGTCGCCAAGCAATTCCCTGAAGTCGTTGCCGAGTTGGAAGCATTGATCAAGGGCGCGCGCACCGTTTCACCTGAAACGGATTTTAATTTCCCACTCGTTCGTAAAAGAGGTGGAATGATGAGCGATAAGCCAAAAGGAATAAAATGATACGTGCATTCCGTTGTGATCCCTTATCGTGGCAAACTCTCGTTTGAGCAGTTGGCGCAACAAATCATATCCGCGCAATAAGCGAACGAATAATTTTATAATGAAGAATAAACAAGACAAACGAGTAGGGAACATTCGTGGCTTAAAGCGCACGCTTCTCGCGACTGCGTGCACCATATTGCTGGGAGCTTCGGCTCAAGCAGCTGAGTTGGAGCGCCCAAATATTTTGTGGATTACCGGCGAGGACATGAGTGCCTCGTGGCTCGCCTGCTACGGCAATGAGAACATTGAAACACCGAACTTCGATAAATTCGCAGATGAAGGGTTTCTATACACGAACTGTTTCGCGCAATCGCCAGTCTGTGCGGCAGCTCGCTCCGGTTGGATGATGGGCATGCATCCGACCTCGATCGGCACGGTATATATGCGAAGCAAAAACAAGTTGCCTGAGAGCTTAGTTTGGTATGCCGACGCCTTGCGTGCGAATGGTTATTTCGCGGCGAACTCGTCTAAAACTGATTACAACACTGGTAACCGTTACGCTGGACGTGGTGGAGGTAAAAAAGAAGGCACAGTTGGCCACTTTGTGGACACATGGGACAGCTTCGAACCATACGCTTGGAGGAATCCAGAGCGGAAGCCGGATCAGCCGTTCTTCCAGGTGATCAATGCTGTGGGGGGGCATGAGGGCGTTTTACATCGTGCCAAAGGTAAGCCTGAGATAGCGGATCCTGCGGATATGAAGTTGGCTGCGTATCATCCGGACATTCCTGAAATGCGTGTGCAATATGCTGACTATTCCGAAGTCGTGATGAAGGCGGACTCTAAGCTTAAAAAGATCCTCGATGATCTAGAAAAGGACGGCCTCGCGGAGGATACGATTGTGGTCTACACTTCTGACCACGGTGGTGCTGTTGGACGCAGTAAGCGTTTCTTGTATGATTCAGGAACGCGTGCCGCGCACATTGTCCGTATTCCTGAAAAGTATAATCATCTGCGACCAGCAGAAGTGCCGGGCACACGGATTGATGAACTCGTCAGTTTTCTGGATATCACTAAAACGTGGCTTGCGATTACCAATTCCGAAATCCCACCTGAAATGCAGGGGTGTGTTTACCTGGGGCCGAAGACCGAGCCTGTTCGTGACTATGTCCACATGGCGCGCAATCGTATGGATGAATGCCCCGACATGCAACGTGCGCTGCGTGACAAGCGCTACCTCTACATTCGTAACTTCGAGCCTTTCCGCCCGAATGGACAATATCTCGAATACCTTTGGAAGGCGCCGTCGATGAAGGCATGGCACAAATATCACCTTGCTGGAAAAACCGATGCAGTGACGGGTGCATTCTTCCGTCCAAAGCCAGTTGAGCAATTGTTCGATTGTGAGGCGGACCCGGACAACGTCTTCAATCTCGCCAATGATCCCGCTCAAGCTGAACGTTTGGTGCGCATGCGTGAGGAGCTTGCGCGTAAACAACTGGAGTTGTATGACTGCGGTTACCTGCCGGAAGGCACACTAATGGACCGTGCTCAGGCGAACAAGATGACGATCTACGAACTGATCCGCACGCCTGGATTGTATGATCAACAGGGCTACATGAAAGCAGCCGACTTGGCTAACTTCGCTCAGGAAAAGGATCTTCCGAAGTTGATCCAACTGCTTCGCTCCGATGACGAAGCTTACCGTTACTGGGGCGTCATTGGCTGCATCGGACTTGGCAAGCAGGCGGCCACTCCTGAAGTGCTTGATCTCATGAATGGGTTGATGCAAACGGATCTCTCCGAGGTGAAAACCTTGGACGTTCGCACGATGGCTGCATTTTATTGTGCGCAGATTGACAAGAATAAGGCACAAGCGCTTCGATCACTGAAAGAAGTGGAGAATGATGTGCCCAGTAAGTTGATTGTGACCCGTCGCGCAGCAGCGAATCTTAAGTTGCTTGAAGCGAACTACTAAGGAGACCAATGAAAGCAGGCATATTCAGCGTGTTCGTATCGACGGCCTTGTTGGCCGCGTCCGCCTTTGCCGAAGAGGTCCGCCCCAATTTTCTAGTCATTTTAGTGGATGATCTCGGATTCTCAGATGTTGGCTGTTACGGCAGTGAGATCGAGACGCCAAACCTGGATCGACTAGCCGCGGACGGCTTACGGTTTTCGCAGTTTTACAATACTGCGAAGTGCCACGCCTCACGGATCTGTTTGTTGACTGGCCAGTATTATCTAAAGGCTGGTAATAATAAGTTGAAGAAAGCGGTGACTTCGGCGGAAGTGCTCTCCACGGCTGGTTACCACACCATGATGTCCGGCAAATGGCACCTCGACAAGGAGCCCACGGATTTTGGATTTCAGCGTTATTTCGGTCATTTGAGCGGTGCGACGAATTTCTACAGCGGGGACGATACGTTTCGGTTGAATGGGGAAGCGTGGCAGGTGCCTGCTGAGGGCTTCTATACCACCACTGCCAAGGCGGACTTTGCTATCGACTTCCTCAAAGAGGCGCAAGGCATTGATAAACCTTGGTATCTCTATCTCTCCTTAAATGCGCCGCATGCTCCCTTGCAGCCCTTGAAAGTAGATTACGAGAAATATTTGGGCAGGTATGACGCCGGATGGGATGTCATCCGTGAGCAACGCCTGCAGAAGCAGAAAGCACTGGGTCTATTCAAAACTCCGGTTGAAGCGACGGAGCGCCCGAGCCATGTGCCGGCATGGGATGCAATGAGCGATGCGTGGCGTGATTCCGAGGCGCGTCGCTTGGCAGCACTTGCGGGGATGATCGATCGTATTGATGCCGAAGTCGGCCGTGTCGTTGAGCAGATCGACCAAATGGGAGATTTAGACAATACCATGATCCTGTTTGTCTCGGATAACGGTGCCTCGCCTTTTGGCAAAAGCCCGAATCTTAAAGTCGAACAAAAGCCTTACACTGCCAGCGTCAAATGGCGTGACTCCACCGGCAGTGCATGGACTCGGAACGCGCCCTTTAAGTTTTACAAACAAAATCAACACGAGGGTGGCATTGCCACGCCGGCGATTCTTCACTGGCCTGCGGGGCTGAAAACTCCGAAGGGTAGTATCAATCACGATCCCGCTCACCTCATCGATATCCTGCCGACAATGGTGGAAATGAGTGGTGCAGAGATGCCGACTGAATGGCCGGGGAGGCAACTGAGTGCGCTTTCAGGTGAATCACTGATGCCGATTTTTACGGCTGGTGAACTCGTGCGCACTCAGCCGATTCATTTTCAATATGGCAATAACCGTGCGCTTCGAGACGGTAAGTGGAAGCTGGTCAGCATCAATGATGGATCTTGGGAGCTCTATGATATGGAGCAGGATCGCACGGAACTTCATAACGTCATCGCGTCTCACCCGGAGATCGCGCTGAAAATGTCTAAGGCATGGGATCAGATTTCTGTGTATGGCATGGGCAAAGTCTTCAAGCCGCAAAACGATCTGCCTAACAGTGAGTTTGTGAATGAGCGGTGGTCGGATTATTCTCAGTAGGGGCTGATTAACAGTAGGGAGTTAGTATGCGAAACGTTATTTTATCTTTGATCACGACCGTTGTCGTATCATCAGCAGTCAGCGCTGAGGATTCACGCCCGAACATTGTTCTGATCATGGCGGATGATATGGGCTACGAGTGCATTGGCGCACATGGGGGCACGTCCTATCAGACCCCGCGTATCGATAAACTGGCGGATGAGGGCATCTTGTTTCGTCAATGCCATGCACAGGCCGTTTGCACGCCCTCACGCGTGAAAATTATGACAGGCACCAGTAATGTGGTGAATTATATGAAATTCGGTAAACTGGACCGTCGGGTGAAAACCTTCGGCCACTATTTTCAGGATGCCGGCTATGCCACCGCGGTCACAGGTAAGTGGCAACTGGGGACGGAAGACGATTCGCCGCTACACTTCGGTTTTGATGAGGCCTTTCTGTGGCGTCATAAGTTGAAAAGCTCGGTTAAAGGTTTTAACGGAGATAAGCGCGACTCACGCTTCGCGAGTCCATGGATTCAGCATACACGTCGGGAGGATGGAAAGATCGAATCCGATGTGAAACAATACCCGTATTTATACGGGCCTGATCTGATCTCGGACTTTGCCTGTGACTTTATCGAGGCAAATAAGGAGAAACCGTTCTTCCTCTATTATCCGATGGCATTGGTGCATTGCCCCTTTGACTATACTCCGGATAGTGAGGGATGGGAGGAGAATAACCTCGGGAGCTTAACCTATAAGGGCAACCCTGAGTATTTTGCCGATATGGTGGCCTATATGGATAAAATTGTTGGCAAGATCATTGATCAACTCGAAGCATCTGGGGTGCGTGAGAATACGCTCATTATCTTTACCGGCGACAATGGAACGGATAAGCCGATTGTATCCATGATGGGAGATCACGAAGTGATTGGCTCGAAGAGTATTCCAATCGAGTGGGGGACGCATGTTCCCTTTGTCGCGAGCTGGCCTCGTTCGATCCCTAAAGGAAGCTTCAATTCTGATCTGATCGACTTCAGTGATATGCTTCCCACGATTTGTGAGGCCGCTGGGATTGATGTCCCAGTCGACCCGCTGCTCACCGGGCGTAGTTTCCTGCCGCAGCTAAAAGGGGAGCAGGGGGAGCCGAGAGAGTGGTTGTATTGTTGGTATCATCCGCGTGGACACAATGACTTGAAGATTTTTACCCGCACCGAACAGTATAAGCTCTATAAGTCAGGTGCGTTTTATGATGTGTCCAAAGACGTGCTGGAACAGCAGCCGCTCGAAGTGTCCGGATTGGGCGAAGTGGCTATGGTCGCGCATGCACAATTGCAGGAAGCACTGGCTGGCTTTGAAGTGCTGGAGCAGCGACATAAAGAAGTCTATCCCGACAAAGAACGTGGGGCCAAATGATCCTGCCGATGAGCCAGTGATAAAAGAGACAAAAAATAAAGCTGAGGATGTTAATCCGGAGAGTTCATATGAGTTTAATTCAATCTATAGTTTTCGGTTTCGCCATATCGACCTTGGTAGTTTGTGGTGCCTACATGTCCGCTCTTAAAGCAGCGGACCAACCTAACATCATTATCGTTTTTAATGACGATATGGGCTATGGCGACCTCGGCTGTTTTGGGGCTACCAAGATCAAAACGCCACGAATTGATCAGCTGGCCCAAGAAGGCATGCGATTCACGGACTTCTATGTGGCGTCACCGGTCTGCTCAGCCTCACGTGCTTCCTTGCTCACCGGTTGCTACCACAGGCGAGTCGGCGTGGGCGGCGTTTTCTTTCCTAATCGCGGTCAGGGGGGGCTTGCTCCAGAGCATGTTACGATCGCCGAAATATTGAAGGCGGTCGGCTATAAAACAAAGGCGGTCGGCAAGTGGCACCTCGGCGATGAACCGGACTATTTGCCCACCAACCAGGGTTTTGATTCTTACTATGGCATCCCTTACAGTAATGATATGACGCCTGCTCAATCGATGGCGTATGCCGAAGATTGCTTGTTCCGAGAAGGTTTCTCGATAAAGATGCTGAATGAAGGTTTCAAGAATTCGAATGCGCCTAAAGGGCCTGCTGCGTTCAAAAACAAAGTGCCGTTGATGCGCGATGAAGTCTGCATTGAACTACCTGCGGACCAGAGAACGATCACGCAACGTTTCGCGACGGAAGGCGTGGCGTTCATTTCGGAGAGCGTTGCCGAAGAGAAGCCGTTTTTCCTCTACCTCGCCAACTCGATGCCACATACGCCGCTCTATGTGTCTGCTGAGTTCGAAGGCAAAAGCGAAGGGGGACTCTATGGTGATGTGATTGAAGAGATTGATTACAACTTTGGACGCATTCTTGACCACCTCAAGGAACTCAAGATTGAAGATGAAACCTTGGTGGTCTTTACCTCTGACAACGGGCCCTGGTTGATCAAGGGCGACCATGGCGGCAGTGCATTGCCTTTGTTTGAGGGCAAAACGACCCATTTCGAAGGAGGGCAACGCGTGCCGACCATCATCCGCTGGCCTAAGCAGATACCGGCAGGTTCAGTTTGCAGTGAAATGGCGCTGTCGATGGATTTGCTGCCGACCCTGGCCCACATCAGCGGAGCTGAATTAGAAACGGCGATCGAGATTGATGGTAAGAATATCATGGACTTGCTGGCCGGCACCGCAGGTGCCGAAACCCCGCATGAATTTTTCTTTTTTGGCTCATCCGCCGTGCGCAGTGGGAAATGGAAATACCATGCCGTCGAACAATTTAAAGTTAAAGCCACGGCTCGTGAGAATACAGGCTCGACTCTTTACAATTTAGAAGAAGACATCGGTGAGAGCCACAATGTCATCGACCAATATCCCGAGATCGCAGCCCGTTTGAAGAAAGCGCTGGAGTCGAATCCCAACCAGGGGAAGAGCAAAGGGAGAGCATCCAAGAAAACCAAATAAATATATTATGAAACGTAGAAACTTCCTCAAAACCGCCGCCGCCGCAAGTGCGGGTGCATTTGTCTTACCTCGATTTTCGATCGGTCAGCCCGGCCCGTCGGCGAATAGTAAAGTGAATCTAGCGATGATCGGTGCAGGTGGCATTGCTGGTATGGCTTTCAGTGGCTGCAAAGGTGAAAACATCGTGGCGCTCTGCGACATTGATAGCCGTAAGTTGCCTAAATGGGCGGCAACGAAGGGCATACCTACCTTTGCCGACTATAATGAGATGCTCGATAAATTGAGCAAAGAGATCGACGGCGTCTGTATCAACACGCCTGACCATACGCACTTTAATGCCACGCTGGCCTGTATGGAGCGCGGCATACACGTCTGCACGCAAAAGCCATTGACGCATAACATCTGGCAGGCACGCACCTTACGTAAGGCCAAAGATAAGTATAAGGTAGTGACGAATATGGCCAATCAAGGTCACACTTACGACGGCATCCGCAAAATACGCGAGATGTATGAAGCGGATTGCTTTGGTCAGGTGGAGGAGGTGCATCTAGGTGTTTCCGGCCCAAATTGGGAGTCCAAATATTTTAACAAACCTGCGTCCATGCCGCTTGCTGCGGAGCCCATTCCGCCGGAAGTGAACTGGGATCTTTGGCTCGGGCCTGCTAAAGAGCATGCGTATAGTAGTCATTTGCACCCCCTCACATGGCGTAGTTATAACGACTTTGGCACGGGGCAATTCGGTGACTGGTTTTGCCATACCGGCGATGGTGCGGTGTGGGTACTCGACCTGTATGAGCCGACTGTGATTGAGTGCGTCGAGCGTGGGCCAGCGCTCGAAGGTATGATTCCCGATTATAGTGTCGTGCGTTTTGATTTTCCTGCTCGTGGAAGTAAAAAGGCCTGTTCGATGTTCTGGTATGACGGGAAAAAAAACGGCGGCACGCCGATCAAAGTGCCGGAAGATTGGAGCTGGGGTAAAGTTCCGGGGTCGGGCTCCTTCTGGTCAGGAGACAAGGCGAATGCCTACCTTGATGGCCGCTCCAACAATCCTCGCTTTAGCATGAAGGAGCAAATGGTCGAATTTAAGAAAAACGGCGGTGTCCCAGAGAAATATGCGCGCGTCGTCGGCGGGCCACACCAAGAGTGGATTCGTGCGATCAAGGGCGAAGGCCCTGAGTGCGGCTCGAATTTCGATTATGCCGCACCGATGTCTGAAGTCGCCTTACTCGGCGTGCTCGCGCAACGCTTCGACGGGCGTATTGAGTGGGACTCGAAAAATATGCGCATCACTAATCGTCCCGAACTGAATGTCTTCGTAAAAGAACCCGTCCGCACCGGATGGGAGGCCGGGGAAGAGCTTTGGGCGTAATGTTTACGTCTACTCTCAAATGTCGCTGAAGAAGCGAAAAGTTGAAATTGCTCACATCGTATGCCTGGTTGCCTCGCTGTTTCGTTTGATCCAGAATATCGTCTAGGTTAATTTCTTCTACAGTTGGTTGCTTCGGTTGATTGATTGCTAGAGGGAGATTCAGCGCCTTTAGCGTGCGCAATATGAGCGCGAGTTCGACACTTGGTTTGGCTTGCTCTAGGGCAATGATCCAGTCTCTGCTCACACCGGAACTCTCTGCAAGTTCCGCCTGTGTCCAAGCGCGGGCTTTTCGCTCCTGTTTAGTTATACTTGCGTGATCTTTGACGCTAATTATGTTAATGTTCTGACTGTAATGAATGTGGCAGGACGTCAATATTCCACAATTGTTGCCGATCGTTAACATTTAAATGGTGCATACGAACGCCATCATTGCTTTGAGCCAAGTAAATTAAAGCGGCCGGCTGACTATAGGCCGCGTGCGGCCTGAGAATAAAGATCAGTAACTCGTTCAATGCCTAATGGTCGCGCAGTACACTGTTCTAATTTTGTAACGCCATCCTCATTGCTAGCGGTCGAGATGCTTTCCCGTTTTAGAAAATTAGAATCGGGTCGTAATACCATCCCCGTAGGCCGACCAAATTAAACCTTCGCGCAAACGGAGTTTTTTGTGCCTACAGGCGCGAATAAATAGGTAATATTTTAAATATTAGCCGAGCTTGCCCCAGAAGCCATCAACTTATTATATTGCAGTTAGCATTGATTAGGACGACCACTGTTACCATTTCCTCTCACCTATAATTATGCCAAAGGTCTTACACTTACTTTATGCCATTGCTCTGTTATTTGGGAGCCACTTAGTGGGCTTCGCTTGGGAATTGCAGTCGGGATCTTACACGATCAATCAAGATTGGTCGCAGGAGCAGGACTATGAGCGCCGCTATTTTGTGCATGTGCCTGATAGTGAGGAGCCCTTGCCGCTGTTCATCTTTTTGCATGGCAACGGCGGCAACGCAGA
>CESW01149686.1_pt1 | contig 20286 bp, 18 predicted proteins | sample 531171 | NCBI WGS metagenome assembly CESW01 (sample SAMEA2621859, study PRJEB7988) | marine metagenome | biome: marine biome (ENVO:00000447); feature: surface water layer (ENVO:00002042); material: "saline water (ENVO:00002010), including plankton (ENVO:xxxxxxxx)" | depth 5 m
TATGGCTGAGTGGTATAGCAAGATAAAAATAGTGCCAGGAGTTGTATTATCCATAAGAGCGGTCCTGGTGCCACTAACATAATTACTTCAGCTACTTGTGAACAATGGTGGAATATCTAAAATTATATCTGATTATTCAAATGTAGTTCCATCAACATTTACTGTGAATATACAGGAAGTCCATCATTTAATAAGTCATATATTTTGTAGATTAGTTGATTAATCAAAAGATTTATTTTTTAACTAAATTTCCATCACTAATATCAAAAATTTTATCACAACCATTTAAAATTTTTTGATTGTGTGTAATCAAAAAAATAGTTTTTTTTCCTTTTAGCTTATAAATATTTTCCATTATTTCTAATTCAGTTTTTTTATCAAGAGAATTTGTGGCTTCGTCTAGTATTATTAAGTCAGTATTTTTATAAATTGCTCTGGCAATTATTAAACGTTGAGCTTGACCACCAGAAATTTTTCTCCCATTCGCACCAACAAAAGTATCAAGTTTTTTTGGTAATTGAGATATAAAGGCGTCTAATGAAGAAAATTTAATACTTTTTTCCAGCAGATTATAATTTATATCATTTTCATTTTCACCAAAAATTATATTTTTTTTTATAGTATCATCTAAAATAAAAAAATTTTGGGGAATATAAGAAATATTTTTTTGCCATTTATATTTTATGTTTTCAATATTTTTTCCATCAACAGTAAATTCACCACTATGAGGAGTTATAAGTCCCATAATTATTTTTATTAAAGTACTTTTGCCTGATCCAGTTTTTCCAACTAAACCTATCATTTCATTTTTTTTCACTTCAAGATTAATATCTTTTAAAGATTTATTTCTTCCTTGATAACTAAAATTTACATTAACTAGTTTTATTTTATCTTGAAAATCAAATTTATTTGTTATTTGAATAGACTCTGAATCTTCATTCTTATTTTTAATTGTTTTATGAATTACATCAAAAGAAATACCAGTTTTGATTAAGCCAAGTCTATTTATTAATAAATTGTTTATTGAAGGATAAATTTTTAATGCAGCAAAAAAATATAACAATATTAAAGCAATCATTGCTTCAATTTTCAATCCTTGAAATGAGGCGTAAAAAATAGATAAACTTAATACGAAAACAATTATAAATTCTATTATTTGCTTCGGTAATTTTGAAATTATTTGTTGAAAGTAAGTTGAGTCTAATTCATTATTTGTTGATTTTTTATATTTCTCTATGAAAAAAATTGCTTTTTGATAGAGTTTAACCTCTATTATAGAATTAATAATTTGATTAATAATTTTAGATTTCTCACCCCTTTCAAAAAAAGAAATCTTTTCTTTTTGCTTCAACTTATTAACAGTTAAATAAAAAAAAATTATTCCAAAAAAAACGATTATAAGGAAAATGAAAATTGTAACTTTAAAATGAGCAAACAAAAGCACCATTCCAATTATGATAATTTGAAAGCTTTCTCTAAATATAAGTAAAAAATTTCTTATATGACTAATCGTATTGTTTACTTCTGCAGTAATATTTCTACCTAATATTAATGGGTTATTTAAAGCATGAAATAGATAATTTTTTTTAAGATATATTTCAAAAACATTTGTAGTCAAATTAACCACTATTAATTTAAAAAATTTTGACTCAAAGAAAATATAAATTACGTTAATTAATGTTTTTATTAAAAAAAATAATAAAATTATAATTGGAATTAATACAAAAAAATTTTTATTATTAAAAACGTTATATACAAAATTATAAACTGTCTCATTAAAATCTAATTTATTTAAAATTAAAGATTGGTCCATTAAACCAGAAAAAATTACAGGTATTAACCCAATACCTATGGCCTCTAGCAGAACTACAAATGAAGAAAACAAAAAATAATATAATAAATATACAGAATTTCTTTTACCAAGTATTAATTTAATTTTATTTATTTTCTTAAAGAGCATTAATTAATAAAATTTACAAAAAAATTTTCAGACATAACATTTAAAAAATATTTCTTTCGTTTATATCGTTAATTATTTAGTTTATGGATTTATTATTTTATAAAAAATATCATTACTAAATCCAAATGCAAACCTATAAACAATCAAAAATTAAATATGCTGTTATTGAGCTAGGGTATGTAGGCCTTTATTAGTAAAATTAAACATATACAAGGTATTATAATAAAAATTTTAATTAATTTTTTGAATATTTTATAATTTGAATTGTTTATCACTATACTTTATTAGCTTTTTAAATATAAAGAGCTAAAATTTATTAAAAAATATATTTAATGATAAAACCAAAAATTATTTGCACTATAGGTCCTTCTTCATCATCCTCAAAATGCTTAAAAGAGTTAAAAAAAGAGGGAGTTAATATTTTTAGAATAAATATGTCACACACAAACTTAAAAAAACTTCCGACCGTTATAAAAAATTTAAAAAAATGCGTTGGTATTAGTAATATTTGTATTGATACCGAGGGAGCTCAATTAAGGACGTCAATTGTAAAAAAAAAAATTTTCTTAAAAAAAAATAAAATAATAAAAATATTTAATCAAAATAATATTTCAACAAATGAGAAAATTTTTTTATATCCAAAGTTTGATATTTTATCTGTACCCAATAAAACAAAAATATTTGTAGGTTTTGACGGAATTATTTTAAAAGTAATAAATAGAAATAAAAAAAATAAATTTTTGATTGCTAAGATTATTCAAGCTGGAAAGTTAGAGTCAAATAAAGGGGTGCATATTGATAAAAAAGTTTATTTAGATTGTTTGACTGAAAAAGATAATTTAGCAATCAAATATGCTATCAGACAAGGTATTAGAAAATTTGCTATGTCATTTGTAAATTCTGGAACAGATATTGAAACTATACGTAAAATAATTGGTTATAAAAGTTTTTTGATTTCTAAAGTGGAAACTCTTAATGCGATCAGAAATTTGAAAAAAATTTCGAGATTAACTGATGCAATCTTGATTGATAGAGGAGACTTATCTAGAGAGGTGTCTATTGAAAAAATTCCCTTAGCCCAAGAATATATAATTAAATCATCAAAAAAAAATAAAACCCCTGTTTATGTTGCGACAAATTTATTAGAAACAATGATAAACGATTTATCCCCAACAAGAGCAGAAAGTCATGATATATATTCTACCTTAAAACAAGGGGCTTTTGGTTTGGTTCTAGCGGCTGAAACTGCAATTGGTAAACATCCTATTGAATGTGTAAAATTTTTAAAAAAATGCATTAAGAATTTTAAAAAATCTTTTTATATTTAGATTGCTTTATAAAATGATCTCGAATTTAGTTTATATTTTAAAAAAAGTTAAAGATTGGATTAAAGAAAAAATATTTAAAAAAAAAGAATTTAAAAATCCTATCTTAATTTCTACAATGACTCGATCTGGGACTTGGTATAATAGAGAGTTTTACTATTTTTATAATGAGTTACTTAAAGGAAGAAAAAAAAAAGATATTTTTAATAATATGGTCGCAACACATAAAAAATTAAAATATAGAATTCCAACAGATATGAATAAGTTGGGTTTTGATATAATGTTTATACAGCATTGGTTGTGCCCAGGTTTTGTCGAAAATTATAATGGCAAGTACAAAAAAAAATGGAATGAATTAAATTTTTATTCTAGTCATGTTCCTGGTAAGTTTACAGAATACATGAAATTAAAAAATGTAGAAGAAAAAGTTAATCCATATAAAAATAGTAATTCAAAAGTTATTTTTTATTTTAGAAATCCTCTTGATCAAAATGTTGCCTATTTTAAAGGAATTCAAGATCATAAAGATAGGAATTTGTTATCTTATATGAATAAAGAAACTAATAAGCGAGAATATTTCAAAAATATTTCTCATTTTTTAAAAACAGTTGGTATGGATATGTATATTAAACATTTTTTATCTTTTAAATTAACTGAGGAACTTTTTCCAAATAATATTTTGTTAATGAGTTATGAAAACATGGTTAGAGATCCAGAGGAAAATTTTATAAAATCTCTTAAATTCTTAGGACACAACATAAAATTAAAAAAATATGAATCTGAATTTTTTGAAGCATTAGATTTATCAAGTAAGGAGTCAATAATGGCACTAGAGAAAAGGTATGGCCATGCCATAAGCAGATCTTTCAATACTAACAATGCCAAACACATTAAGGATGCGAAAGTTGGTAAATGGGAAGGAATACTTAATGATGATGATTTGAAGTATATAGATTTAAGATTAAATGAATTTGGATTAAAATTAGATAATTTTCAAATTAATTAAAACTTTTTTCAAGTTCTAAAAAAAATTCTATTGAAAATTTAAAATAAAACTTTTATTACTTGTTTCTTGAAAAGAGCTACCAATTTGATTAACATATTTTTTACAAATTTAAATATTCTTTTTAATATGATTAATATTCTATATTTAAAATTTTTTTTTATCTCAGTATTCATTGCACTCAAAAATAACCCCTTATTTATAAATTTTTTTTCATATTTTTTATTTATGAGAACTATGATTGTTCCAATTTCAAAAAAATTTTTAAAATCTTGAAATTTCAATTTTGATTTATTTTTTTTTTCAATAATAATAAACATGTAATATTTTTGAAATTTCATAATATTTTTATGAAACAGATCATCTATATAAACTGCAAAAAAGTTGTTTTGTTTAAGTTGAAAAATTTTTGAAAGAAATTTAATATTTGTAAGTTGAAATTTTCCAGTAGATAATTTACCAATATTTCTTAAATTTTCTTGTAATGAATAGCTAAAAATCTTTTTTTTAAAATAATCATAATCATAACAAAAGTAAGTATTTATATACCTTACGTAATTTTGAAGATTTATACAAAAATCATAATTACTTTTTGAAAAATGTAAAAAATTAACACAATGAGAATACTTAAAAATGTAGTAAAAAATTATAAGCTTTAAATTAGTATCCTTTTTTAAATAACCAATACCACTATTACTTATTTTTTGTTCAAAATCGTTATTAATAGTTTCATATTTGTCATTTAGAAAACTAAAACTATTTTCAATTTTATCAAAACTACCAGAGGCTCTAATTTTTTTTAACTTATATTTTGCAAGACCCCAGTCGGTATTTCTTTTATTTATTTTATTATGATAAAAAAAATTTCTATTTTTTTTTATTAATTCTAATCTTTGAGAATTTTTTAATGTTGGAAATTTTAAAGAATAAACACCTATATTTCTTCCATCGTAAAAATTTGAACCATCATTAGATAACTTGAGATGCAAATCAAGATCATTTGCATAATCACTAATTTCAGTAAAACCATGTAATTTTTTTATTTGTTTGCTTGTTGCTATTACTGAACATCCGCTACCAAGATTAATTTTAAAATCTGAGGTTTTTTTATAATTAAATGATGCATTCATTGTATAATTATTAAGAGTTTTAAAATTTGGGTTTTTTAATAAATAATCTTTTTCAATTTCAAATCTAGGTATGTATATAACTGGGTTTTTTATTTTTTCTTTATCTAATATTTCCAAAAAATTAAAAAGATTATTCCAACAAAATGTCGGAATAATTTGATCATGGGCAATCTGAAGAATAAATTTTTTTTTTGTTCTTCTAAATCCAATGTTACTTGAGATTGATCCATGAAAGAAATTTATAGAATTTTTTGAGAATTTGTTAGCAACTTTCTTAGGAACATTTATAAAATAAATTTTATCTAAAATTTTTTTATTCAATTTAAAAACATCAGAAAATTTTTTTTTGCTACCCCAATCTACAATTGTAAAATTAACCTTTTTAAAAAATGCAGAATTTTGTAAGAATAATATGTTTAATTCTAATGCTTTGCTAAACCTTTTAGATAATTGATAATGAAACTTATCATTAGTATTGGGAATTACCACCTCTAGCATAATTAGAAAAGTAAGTTATTATAAATAAACTTTCAAATAATTAATTCTTTTTAATATATAAAATCAATATATCAAACTATTTCAGATTTTTACTTAACTATATTTTAGTCTAACTCTTTGAGCATTTTTGCCAGATATAAATTTTTCACCTATAGGCATGTAGCTAACTGAATATAAAGGTCTAGAAGTCCTTGAGGTATTTGGAAATGATCCATGTACACAATTTCCATGTAACACAAGCAGATCACCTTTTTTAAAATTCAAAATTTTTATTTTGAAATTCTTTTTTGTTTTTACAATATTCCCAGGTTTGCCATCTTTTTCCCTATAACTTTTTTTAAAATTAAATTTAAATATTCCATCTTTATGAGATTTTTCCCATATATATAATGTTCCATTTTCATAACTACTTTTATTTAGAAATAAGTTTGTAGTAATATAATGACCATTTTTATTTTTAATGTATGAGTTATCTTGATGTGGTTGCCAGCTTTGTTTTGAAAATTTTGTTTTAGATTTTTTAAATATCATCTGTGACATTAAAGGATCAACTTTTTTAGATTTTATAAATTTTAAAATCCTCATGATTCTTTTATTTACCATAAACGATCTAAATATAGAGATATCTTTTTCCATATCTTTTAAAAATTTAGTTTTGTTTTTTAAGCTTTTTAAATTTTGCATTTTACTTATAGATTGAGGAACTAAAAATTCTGCTCTATCTGGATTAAGTATAGGTGGATAATCTTTTATTGCATACTTGCTTATAGTTTTTAAAAAAAAATCACATTGTTTGTCTGAAACTATTTTTTTAACAATGCAATATCCATTATCTATAAAATTTTTTTTTAATTCGTTAAGATTTTTTTTATTCATTAATTTTGATAAGTTTTTGATATTTTATAAATTTATCTTCCACCAGAAATTGTTATAGATGTACCATTAATATACTCTGCATCATCAGATGCAAGCCAAATTATTAATTTTGCTACTTCATCTGGCGAACCAAGTCTTGAATTAGGTATGCTTTTAATGATAGCTTTATTTTTTATATTTTCTTTTTTTGTGTCTATGACTCCTGGCGCAACACACAAGACTCTAACTCTTTTTTTTGATAATTCTCTAGATAAACCAATTGTGAGGTTCTCAATTGCTGCTTTTGTAGGAGCATAATGTGTATATAATTTTCCCCCAAATTTCGCAGCAGTTGACGAAATATTTATTATAGAGCACCAATTCTTATTACTTTTCATGAATTTTAAACTCTTTTGAATTAAGTCATAAATAGCAAATACATTGACTTCATAAACTTTTTTTATTTCTGATATTTTTATTTTATTAAATTCTTTTCTTTTAACATCAAAAGCTGCGTTATTAACTAAACAATCTATTTTAATTTTTTTTTTTTTCAAAATTTTGAAAATTTTACCTCTATCAACTTCTTTTGAAAGATCAACTTTCACACCAATGCATTGGTCTTTAAGTTTTTTACAAATTTTTTTAGCCTCTTTAACACTTTTATTGTAAGTAAATATTACCCTATAATTTTTAGCTGCAGCTTGAAAAACTAAGGATTTTCCAATACCTTTACTCCCACCTGTGACTAAAATTGTTTTCATAATAACTATTATAGTGTTATTAGTAGCCTAGTTGAATTATGAAACAACAAAAAATTAAAATCGGTGCAACTCAGATCAACAATGGTTTTTCAGGTCAATTTTACTTACCCTATTCAATAGGTTTACTTTATGCATTTATTCTTCACAATTCAAAAAATCCTAAAAAATTCAGCTTCAATAGCATTATTTACAAAAGAAAATTATTGAATGAGTGTTTCGAACACTTAAAAGATAGGGATGTTGTATTATTCAGCACCTATGTATGGAATGAAAAAATTTCTTTAGCTATTGCTGAGAAATTAAAAAAATTTGATAAAAATAAATTTATCATTTTTGGTGGACCCTCTGTTCCCGATAATAAATTTGGTAAAGCAGAAGAATTTATTAGAAAATATCCATTTATCGATGTTTTGTCACATCAAGAAGGTGAGAGAACAATTTTAAAATTGTTAGAAGAATTTCCAAATAATAATTTTGAAGATACACCTAACATCAGCTATATCGGAAAAAATGGAGAGTATAAAAATAATCCCAATTTACCAAGATTAAAAGACTTTGATAAGGTGCCTTCTCCTTACCTGACAGGAATGTTTGATGACCTGATAAAAGAAAATCCAAACGAAAAGTGGTTAGCTAGCTGGGAAACCAATAGAGGATGCCCGTTCTCATGCACATATTGCGATTGGGGTTCTGCAACCAACAGTAAAGTTTCAAGAATGCATCTCGACAGAGTCTATGCAGAGTTAGATTGGTTCTCAAAAAATAAAGTTGAATTTATATTTTGTTGTGATGCAAATTTTGGAATGCTACCAAGAGATTATGAAATAGCTCTTAAAGCAGCAGAAAACAAAAAAAAGTATGGATATCCACATGTCCTTTCAGTTCAAAACACAAAAAATGCAAGAGAAAGAGCTTATAAAGTTCAAAAATTACTCGCAGACTCTGGTCTGAGCAAAGGGGTAACGCTTGCGATGCAAAGTGTTGATCCTCACACTCTTAAATCTATTAAAAGAGATAATATTTCCACAGAGGATTATGAGGAACTTCAAAAAAGATTTACAAGCGATGGAATTGCTACTTACACAGAATTTATTCTTGCTTTGCCAGGTGACACATATTCTTCATTTGCTGATGGTGTATCTAATGTAATACAATCTGGACAACACAACAGAATTCAATTTAATAATTTATCAATTTTACCTAATGCTGAAATGGCTGAACCACAAAATATTGAAAATGATAAAATCATGACAGTTAGTTGTCCTATAGTTAATGTTCATGGATCTTTAGATGAAACTCCTGAAGATAATATTAACGAAAGTCAACAACTAGTTATTTCAACAAAATCTTTACCATTTAATGATTGGAAGAAAACAAGAATATATGCATCTATTTCTGAGTTTTTATATTTTAATAAAATTACTCAAATTCCATTACTAGTAATTAATGAATTAGAAAAAATAAAATTTAGAGATTTGTTTGAACATTTTTTAAATTGTAATGAAGATTTAAAAACTTTAAGCTCAATAAATAATAATTTTGAACAACACGCAGAACAAATATCGAAAGGCAAAAGTGAATTTTTATATAAAGAGGGTTTTTTAGATATTTATTGGCCTCCAGGAGAATTTGAATATATCAAATTAGTAGCCGATAAAAAACTTGATCAATTTTATACTGAATTTAAAAAACATTTTTTAAAATTTTGTAAAAGCGAAAAAACTCAAAAAATTTTTTTAGAGAGTGTTGAATTGAATAAAAAAATGATGAGATTACCTTGGAGTGATGATGATGAAATATTAAGTATGAATTATAACATTATAGAAAGTTATCAAGATATTTTAAAACTTAATAAACCAAATATTATAAAAAAAAATAACAAAGTAAAAATTATTAGAACTGATATGAAATTTGATGATATTGAACATTGGATGAGAGAAGTGATTTGGTATGGACATAGAAGTGGTAAATATTTATGTAATATTGAAAAAATTAAAAGTAATACTACCAATGGTAAAGAGAAAAATCTGAGAGAAACAGTTAAAGAAAAACAAGCTGGGAAACTTTTAGGTCCTTATATAGTCTAAGTTAACTTCATTCCAATTTTTGGTTTAATCATTTTGCTTTTTGAATATTCTTTATAAATTTTAGAAATATATTTAAGCTCATTATTTTTTAATTTAACATTATTATTCTTATTGAGTGCTGTGCTCACGTGTTTTAAATTATTCGCGCCAATGATTAATGAATCTATTTTAAAAGAATTACAAAATTTATAGCACGTGGTTTCTATTGATCTAGTTGAGTTTAGTTTAATTTTGTTAATATATTTTACCCACAATTCTATTTGACTTAAATTCCAGTAAAATCTGTGATCACTTTTGTTGAACTTGATTATTTTTTTCCTCAAAAATTCTTCAGTGAATATTCCAAAATTTAAAATTGTTCTTGCAAAAATTCTAACTTTATCTTTTTTCATTATTTGAAAAATTTTGTTACTTAAAACTCGCTGATCAAGTATATTGAAGTTACATTGTATCAAACTAAATTTATAAAGATTTCTTAAATTAATATAATCAGAAGGTTGACCAAGACTGATACCTATGAAATGGATTTTTTTTTTATTCTTTAGATCGTCTAAATATTCAATTGCATATTTTAAATTAGGATCATTAAAATCAGGATTATATAATTGAACTATATCAATATAATCGCTCTTTAAATTTTTCAGAGAATTATCTATTTGAGATTGAATTATTTTCTTTGAAAAGTTAAGTTTTCTTTTAAAGGATATGCATCCAACCTTTGTGGCAAAAAAAACTTTATCTCTTTTTTTATGAAAGAAATTTCCGATTTTTTTTTCTGAGTCACCATAAACATTTGCTGTATCAAAAAAATTAATTCCCTTATTGTACGAATATTCTAGAATTTTGTTTACTTTAAAGTCAGATATTGCACCATAAGAAATATTTTTTTTCCTATTACTTCCTAAAGACCATGTGCCTAAGCAATATTTCGAAACATTATATTTACCTAGTTTAAAATATTTCATATAAACTTTTGGTGCAAATTATCAAAAAAAAAAAATTAGTTTTTAAAAATCAAGTATACAAAGCTTACTCAAATTATATTAAAAGTAAACATTACATAATTAAAGATTATCTTACACTTGAAGTAGTTGGAAAAAGATTTGGTGGCGTTTGTTGTATTGTGTCTAATAAAAAAAAAATTGGTCTTATGAAAGTTTATAGTCCAATCCTAAACCAATATTTATATTCTCTTGTTCAAGGATTTTGCGATAAGAATGAAACTTCTTCAATTGCAATAAAACGTGAAATATTTGAAGAAACAGGAGTTAAAGTTGATAAAAAAAATATCAAATATCTTAACAAAATTTTACCTATGCATAGTTTAGTAAAGTCCAAACTAGCAATATATTTTGCACATCTAAAAACTTTAGACTCTTCAGATTTTAAATTAAGACAAAAAGAACTTGGCACAGGAAAAATCTATTTCTTTAACTTAAAACAAATCAAGAAAATGTTAAAAAAGCCTCATACCTTTGATTTAATCTCATATGCTGCTATTTCTTATTTTTTAATTATAAAAAAAACTCTCTAATTTTTGGTTAAAGAAATAATTTTTTTGACTATTTGATCAGAGTTAGGAGGTAAATTATCAACTTTTTTATGGAAGCCAGCACTTTTATCGGATAAGCCAAGAGTAAATATCTTTTTATTAGTCATATGAGTTAATTTATTGGCAATACTGTTGGAAATTCCATCAACGTAATCATCATCAAGTATTATGGCTCCAAACTTAGAGTTGGTTATACATCTAATTGACGCTTTAGATATTTTTAAAGGTTTAATCCATAATATATTTATAATTCCTATTCTGAGACCTTTTTTTTCAAGAATTTCCTTTGCTTTAATAGCCTCAAATCTAGTAATTGAAATTGCAATAATTACAAAATCCTTTTTTCCTTTAATATCATCTTTTAATTCTATTTTATTATTAAAACTTCCTCGATGTTCTGATACATAATAAACCTCATCATCTTTCATAAAACTATTATAAATTTTTTTGTATTCTTTGGGCGTCATGGGAGATACAATTTTTAAACCTGGCATTCTATAGTAAAGAGAGTGGTGTGAAGATCCTGCAACTGGACCAATTCCTCCTTCCATTCCAATTCCTCTTACAAAAACCGGACATGGTGTGTTCCATATTTCTTTACTTTTTGCTGCATAGTTTACAATCATTGGTGCGTTGTACCAATTAAAGCCTTGATATCTGATTACATATATAGGTTTTTCATTCATTAAAGCAGATCCTGTTACAATTCCTCCACCAGCTACATCTGCCATAGATAATTCAATCATCCCATCTTTTTCATACAATTCTGGTAAAGTACCGCCCACCCATCCAACTGCTGTTAAGCATTGTCCAAATACTTTACCTTTTTTGTTTTTAAGGTGTTTTCTTATAATTTCTTTTATTGTTTCTTTAAGTGTTTTTCCCATTTTTTTTTAATCATAGAATTAAATTTTTTATCAATTTTTTCCGCCTCTTTTCCTAAAATTTTTTTCTCAATTAAATATCTGTCAAATATCTTATCACTATCTTTGCCAGCTCCTGCATGCCAAAACATTCTATTTGTATTTATGTTTAAAAGCATTGGTTCTTTAAAAAAGAATTTTTTATATTTTTCAATTTCATTAGGGCTATCTTTTAAATTATAACCTTTCATTTTGAATGACCTGGCTACATCATGCATATCCCAATTTCTTCTCACTTTTTTTTCAGTTAAAATTGATAGATTATTATCTTCAACAATAAAAAGTATAGGCAGTTTTTTTGTAGCAGCCCAGCCTAGAGCACCCAAAACATAATCTTCTTCCGCAGCTGCATCTCCCATAAAAATAATAGTAGGTTTTTTTGATGTAAAACAAGCTCCGATTCCTATAGGAACTTGAGTTCCCATATGACCATCATGTCCAAACATATTTATTTTTTTTGAATATATCGAAGCAGATCCCCCCATACATCCAGTGTTACTTAATTTGTAATTTCCTAATAATTCGGCAATTAGATTATCCATCTCACCTCCGAAGGATAAATAAGTGGAATGACATCGATGTTGAGCAAAGATTAAAGGTTTTACTTTACAAAAATCATTTATTATCGTTGCAAGACTTGCAGATATAAATTCTTGACCTGCAGATAAATAAATAGGTATCTTTATCAACTTTTTTTCTGAAAACTTGTAGGCATTAGTCTCAAAATGCCGACAAAGAGAGGCTTTTTCAAAAATTTTTATCCTTAATTTTCTATGCACTTTTTGAACAAGTTAGAATTGTAATTTGTTTGTTAATTTGAAAAGCCTCACTTAGTTTTTTCACAGTGTTGGTTCTAACTATATCTCCTGCTGATAAAACATACTTTTTATTTTTGTCAACCAAACCTCCATCTAGTACTCCAAAAATTGTACTTTTTTTTCTGTTTGAAATAAGTTTTTTTAAACTCTTGATTTTTTCAATAGTAATTTTTAAATTTTTGTATTTATAAACGTTGCATGCAAATTTTTGTGGAATTTTAAAAATTATTTCATCATTTAATTTTTTCATGTAATTTTTTCCTTCGTATGGCTTGTTTTCTCTACCATAATTATCCTTATATCTTATAAGATCGTTTTTATTGATTGGGGTTTCAATTTCTAAAACAACACTTTCTTTTTTTGCCAATCCTTTAGTAGAATGGAATAAACCAGGCCTAATCATCAATTTATCAGGTGCTTTCAATATTCTTTTTTCATAAAAGCCTATCATTACTTCTACTTTTCCATCTAACAGAATAAAGCCTGTTTTCTTGTTTGGATGACAGTGAAGCGAAGTTTTTTTTCTTGAATTAATTTTTAAGTGCCATGCAGCAGCTTTTTTGGTTTTACAAATAACATATTCTTCACCCCAAGGTTTTCTTACTATAACATTTTTCATTTATTTATTTTCTTTATAATATAATTCCAAAGCAGCCTTCATCCATGGACCCAAGTCTTTGTAATGTGCTGTTGTAACAATCTTACTATCAATTACTGCTGGTAGATCTGTGTAAACTGCACCAGCATTTTCAATATCATCTTTCATGCTATAGTAGCCAGATATTTTTTTTCCTTTAACAATTTTTGCTGATATTAATAATTGCGCTCCACTGCAAATACACGCAATTATTTTTTTTTCTTTGTGGAATTTTGAAATAAAATTAATTATATCCTTGTTTTGACGAACTTTTTCAAGTGATTTCACACCTCCAGGCAAGACTAAAAAATCGTAATTTTTTGTTTCGACTGATTTTATATCTTTAACTTCATGGTTTTTATTTGGAGGGATGTCAGTTCCTAAAATTCCTTTCACGGGTTTTCCTTCATTTAAACATACTTCGACACTAAAACCTTCTTCCAATAATCTATAAAATGGATAAATAAACTCATGGTCTTGAACCAGATTTCCGGATAGTATTATAGCTCTTTTTTTCATTTATAGTTTTCTAAATACCACTTTAAAGTTTTTTTTATACCTTGACTTAATGACACTTGTTTTTTCCATCCCAGCTCTTTATATGCTTTATTACAATTTAAAAAAACACTATTTTTTAAACTTTTCTTAGATAAATCATTATAAATTTTTATTCTTTTACCATAAATTTTAATAATTTTTTTTACTAGTTCGTTGATTTTTATTTGTTTTCCATAACCAACATTATACAGACCAAAATTATTTTTTTGATTTTTAATTGCTAATTCTACAAATCTTACGAGATCATCAATGAATAATAAATCTCTACCCTCTGATCCTTTTCCCCATATTGTTAATTTATTATCTCTAGAATTTACTACTTTATTTATTGTAGCTCCGAATACGTGAGATTTATTTAAATCAAATTTATCATAGGGACCATATATATTAGAATGTCTGATCAATGTGTATTTATTTCTATTTTGTCTGGAGTAAAACTCTCCAAGTTTTTCAATAAATACTTTCATCCAACCACCCCCAAAATAATTAGGATACATTTCTTTATTAGCGTCGAAATCTTTTTCTTTTAATGCTTTTTTTGACGATCTATACATCAATGTACAGCTAAATAAGATTATGTGTTTTACATGGTTTTCATACGCTGATTGAGTAACAATAGAATTCATTATTACATTCTGACTAACATGTATATATGGTTTAGTGATTATTTCTTTTGCTCCAGATGTTACAGCCGCTGCCTGAATAATTATATCACTGTTTTTTATTATTTTATCGACACTTTTTTTGTTAGTTAAATCGCATTTAACAAAATGAATACCTTTAATTTGAGTTTTATTTTTAAAATATGTACCAATGATTTTTGTATTTTTGAATTTTTTTTTAAAACTCAAAGCGATATTTTTTCCTATAAATCCACTTGCTCCAAAAATAATGATTTTATTAAATTTCAAAATAATATATTTTATATTTAATAATTTATTCAAATCAAGTAAAACAAATCAATGATACTATGTAAGACACCATTAAGAGTTTCACTGTTTGGTGGTGGCACAGATTTTCCTTCCTGGTTTAATAAACATAGTGGGATGACAATATCGATTGCAATTGATAAATTTTGCTACATTTTAATTAGAGAATTGCCTAAGACATTTCGTTTTAAATATAGGCTAAGGTATTTTAAAACTGAAACGTCTAATAACATTTCAAATATCAAGCATCCAAGTATTAAAGCTATTTTGAAAAAATATAATTTTACAAAAACTAATTTTGAAATATATCATAGTTCAGATATACCCGGTCTTTCTGGTTTGGGCTCAAGTTCTGCTTTTACAGTTTCTTTAATAAATTCAATTCACGCTTGGAATTATATTTATTTAAGTAAAAAAAAATTGTCAGAAAAAGCAATTTATGTTGAAAGAAATTTACTAAAAGAGTCGGTTGGCTATCAAGATCAATATTCAAGTGCCTTCGGAGGTATTAATGTAATTAAATATTCTAAAAAAAAAATTGATGTTAAACCATTAAAGATATTAGCAAGTAAAAAAAAAAAAATTTTAAAAAATAGTCTAATAGTTTTTTCAGGCATACAACGCAAAGCAGATCCAATTGAAAAAGATAAACAAAAAAATATTAATAAGAATTATAAATATCTAACTGAACTAAACAAAATTTCATTAGAGGCTAAAAAAATTTTAGAGTCGAATAACAAAAATTTTCTAGTTGAAATTGGAAAATTATTAAATATGAGTTGGAATATAAAAAAAAGATTATCACATTTGGTTAGCAATCCAAAAATAGAAAAATTATATAACTTTGGCATTAAAAATGGCGCTATTGGGGGAAAGCTTTTAGGTGCAGGAGGAGGGGGATATATTTTATTTTTGACAGAAAATGAAAAAAATCAAAGAAGATTAATTAAAAGTTTAAAAAACAATGTTTATTTTAAGATTTCTGAAAATCATAAAGGAAGTGAGATAATTTATAAAAGTTTTTAATAGAACAAATTTAATTTAAGATACAAATAATTTAATGAATAGAAAATTTAAAAGATGTTTGATTACAGGGATAACAGGTTCTGGTGGTAGTTATTTAGCTGAGTATATTTGTAATTTAAATAATAAAATAAAACTGTTTGGGTTTTATAGACATAATAAAAAATTAAAAATAGTGAATACACACGCTAGAGGAAATATAAAATTTTTTAAAGTTGATCTTATGAATTACAAAAAGCTAAAGGCAACAATCAACAAAATAAAGCCAGACCTAATTTATCATTTGGCTTCAAATGCAGATGTAAGAAAATCTTTTGATGAACCAATGAAAACTATAGATAACAACTATAAAATAACTATTAATTTATTAGAAGCTGTTAGATCTAGCAAAATAAATCCATTAATTATTATGTGTAGCACTTCAGAAGTATATGGATTAGTCAATAAGAAAGATATTCCAATTAAAGAGTCCCAGGATTTTAATCCTGCAAGTCCCTATGCTCTATCAAAGCTTTATCAAGACTTATTGAGTCAAATTTATTTTAAAATCTATAAGCAAAAAATAATTATTACAAGAATGTTCTCGTATATAAATCCAAAAAGAACAAATCTATTTCAAACTAGCTTTGCTGATCAAATATCAAAATTGGAAATGAAAAATAATAAGAAGAATTATTTATATCATGGTAACTTAAAAAGCATAAGAACCTTTATAAGCATAGATGACGCTATGAGAGCATATTGGATAGTTGCCACAAAAGGAAAAGTAGGTGAAATTTATAACATTGGAGGAAATTCTGTAGTCAGCGTTGGTGGAATTCTAAAAGATTTAATTAGTCGCTCTAAAACAAAGATAAAAACAAAGATAGATAAATCTTTGATACGTCCTATTGATGTAACTTTGCAAATACCAGATGTAAAAAAATTCTATAAAGATACTAGATGGAAACCAAAAATGAAACTTGGTGAGTCACTTGATAACTTACTCAATTATAGGAGGAAGATTAATTTTAAAAATAAATTAAATTGAAGAAATTTTATGAAAAAACTAAAAATACTTGTAACAGGTGGAGCTGGATATCTAGGTTCTATATTAACAACTAAATTACTAGATATTGGATATTATGTTACTGTTATTGATATTTTGGAATTTAATAAAACTTCTTTGTCTCATCTTTTTATCAAAAAAAATTTTAAATTTATTAAAGGTGATGTTAGAGATAAAAAATTAATCACAAAAGAGATAAAAAAAAACAACATAATTATCCCTTTGGCGGCGCTGGTTGGTGCACCTTTGTGTGATAAATATCCAAGAAAGACTGTTGATATAAATTATAATTCTATAAAGTTTATTCTATCCAAAATTAATTCTTCACAGAAAATAATTTACCCTAATACAAACTCTGGATATGGTATAGGTAAAAAAAGTAAATATTGTGACGAAGAATCTCCTTTGAAACCCATTTCTTTATATGGTCGAACCAAAGTTGAGTCAGAAAAAATTATTTTAAAGCATTCAAATTCTGTTGTATTTCGTCTAGCTACAGTTTTTGGTTATTCTCATCGCATGAGAACAGATTTATTAGTCAACTTTTTAGTCAATATGGCTATCAGAGATAAAAAACTTACTATTTTTGAACCACATTTCAGAAGAAATTATATACATGTTATAGATGTTGCTAACGCATTTATCTTTGCCATAAAAAATTTTGATAGAATGAAGGGAAAAATTTATAATGTAGGTTTATCAAATGCTAATTTGACAAAAATACAATTAGCAAGGCGTATAGCAAAGAATATTGGAGGTATTAAAATAAATCTTCTTAAAAATAAAAAAGATCCAGATAAGAGGGACTATTTTGTAAGCAATAAAAAAATTGAGAAACTAGGTTTTAAAGCTACCGTCTCAATTGATGATGGTATTATAGAATTAAAAAATATATTTAATATTTTTAATTTTAAAAAGAATAAAAATAATTATTAAAATGAGTATTACTCAAGCAGTAATAGTTTGCGGAGGCTATGGCAAGAGGCTTGGAAAAATAACCCTTACAACACCAAAACCTTTAATAATTGTTAAAAATCTCACTGTATTGGAATATATTATAAAAAATCTCAGTAGATTTGGAATCAAAGAAATACTTTTATTGTGTCACTACAGATATTCAATGTTCAAAAAAAAATTTCATAACAAAATATTTTTTGGAGTAAAAACAATTTGTGTTAAAGAAAGTAAACTTCTGGGTTCCTCTGGAGCACTACTTAATGTAAGAAAAAGATTAGAAAAAAACTTCTTATTTTGCAATGGAGATACTTTTTTTGATATAAATATATCTGATCTAATTTATCACTATTTTAAAAGTAAAAAATTAGCTTTTGTTGCACTTAAAAGAATAAAGATAAAAGAAAATCATGATTCTTTTATCCTAACAAGTAAAAAATTATTAAGAGAAGATAAAAATCAAAAATCAAATTTGGTCAATTCAGGAATATATATTTTATGCAAAAAAGTTTTACCCTTTTTAGTAAAGCAAGGTTCCTTAGAAAAAAGTGTTTTCAAAAAGTTAATAAAAATGAAAAAGATATCGGGAAAAGAATATCTAGATGATTTCATTGATATGGGTTCTGTTTCAACATTAAGAAAGTTACCAAAATTTATAGATAAAACTTTTATAAAGCCAGCCCTATTTCTTGATAGAGATGGTGTGATAAATAAGGATACTGGATATGTATTTAAAAAAGAAAAATTCATTTGGAGAAAAGGTATATTTAATTTTTTAAAAAAATATAATAATAAAAATTATTATATATTTGTGATTACAAATCAGTCTGGTGTTGGAAGAGGATATTATAAGGAAAATGATGTGATCCAGTTACATGACTGGATGTTAAAAAAAATTAGATCAGAGGGGGCCAATATTGATAAAGTATATTTTGCGCCATATTTTAAAAATTCAAAAATTAGAAAATATAGATTTCAAAAAAATTTGAGAAAGCCAAATATTGGAATGATAGAGAAAGCAAGACGCGAGTTTAGCGTCAAAATAAAGCAATCAATTTTGATTGGGGATAGCGAAACAGATAAAAAAACAGCAATAAAGGCAAAAATAAAATATAAAATTTTAAAATTTGATTCAAAATTGATTTAAATTTTTAAATTTTTAAATTTTTCAAAAAAATATTTCTTTTCAAAAAAATAAATTAATGATAAAAGATTCTCATACTGAAATGCATGGTGGGAAATCAGTGTGAAATTCATTGGCTCTTCCTGGAACCGTAAAGTCGGAGCGCCACCCAGTATAGTCCGGTGTTGAATGAAGGCCAGGAAAAGTCTAATTCTGCAATGTAAAATTAACAGCGGCATAAATTAACCAGTCTAAACTTTAATGTTTAGCTAATTTGCGAGGTCTAAATGCTGTTAAGAGTATATATTTTAATTTTATTGATAATCTTTCCTTTAATTTCTTACTCAAAAGAAATCCCAATTATTGTTATTGCACCAAATAAAAAACCTCAATCTTTGTCAACTGTTGGTACGACAGTTACAATATTAGATGAGGAATATTTGGATAATAGCACTGAATATTTTTTAGGAGATGTTTTATCTTCAAAGACAACAAGTGCTAATTTTTTTCAAAGTGGTGGTCATGGAACTGCTTCAGCAATTCAGCTAAGAGGAATGCCAAAAAGATATTCTACAGTTTATATTGATGGAGTAAAAATGTCTGATCCGTCTAGCGTTTCTAATGATTTTGACTTTAATAATATTTTAACGAGTCAAATATCAAGAGTTGAAATATTAAAAGGAAATCAAAGTTCTATTTATGGAAGTGGAGCTATAGGGGGAACGATTCATATTACCACTAAAAAGGGTAAGCCTGGGTTTAATAAAGGTTTGAATTATTTAACGGGCTCTGAGGGAACACATAATTTATCGACTTCAATTTCTGGAGGAGATGATTATAAAAATTATTTTGTTGGATTTGAAAGGTTTCAGACTGAAGGAATTTCACAAATGATGCATAACGATGAAAAAGATAGTTACAGAAATAACAGTATAATAGCTAGTTATAATTATAATTTTTTAGATAATTTTGAGTTAAATAGTAATTACAGGATTGCAGATACATATTTGCAATATGATGCAGCATGTGTTTCTAATCGGTTTGGTTGTTCACCTAGTTATGACCATGCTGAAGATGTGGATGCAATTGAGTCATCTGG
>CESW01034072.1_pt1 | contig 20266 bp, 23 predicted proteins | sample 531171 | NCBI WGS metagenome assembly CESW01 (sample SAMEA2621859, study PRJEB7988) | marine metagenome | biome: marine biome (ENVO:00000447); feature: surface water layer (ENVO:00002042); material: "saline water (ENVO:00002010), including plankton (ENVO:xxxxxxxx)" | depth 5 m
TAGCTCAATTGGCTTGATTTATGCACTGAAAAAAATTTTTTATATTTATATTGATACATTTGTATTAATCTAACAAAAACTTAAATTCCTTAATAAATATGGGTATTGGAAATCAAAATTTAGATTTAATTTTAGAATTAAAGTCCAGAGGACTATTTAATAATTTTGAAAGTGTGCTTGATTTTGGTGATCAAAATTATTTTAATTCACCAGATAAACTAAAAAAAATTATTGACAAACATAAAATAAAATTATCAGAAAAAAATAAAGAACTCCTCGACTCTCTAGAACTTAAAAAAGAGCCAAAAAAATGTTTATCTTCGTCTTTTTTGTGGAATGTCCTACTTGGTTTAGATAAATTTGCACGATTAGATATGCATTTTTCAGAAAGATTTAATGAAGAGCACCTTTCAGTAGAAAAAATTACACACGATCTAAATAATAATTTTGAAAAAATTACTAGTAATAAATTTGACATTGTTACAGATTTTGGAAATAACGAACATATCTTTAACGTAGATAAAACTTTCAAAGCAATGCATTTTTTTTGTAAAAAAAATGGTCTTATTTGGATACACCAAAATATTTATAAAACAAATGGATTTTATAATTTAACCGAAGATTTTTTTGAAAACTTAGCTGCTTATAATAATTATGAGATAATTTTCTCTTCTCTTGTTTTTCAATTTATTGATGGAAAATATATTCCTACAGATGTTGATATGGATTTTATTAATAAAATTAATTTTAATTTAATAAAAGATATTGAAATAGTTTATATTTTTAAAAAAACTAATGATGATGATTTTAATGTACCTTATCAAAAGGTAGATATGGGAAAGCAAACTCGTGTGTTTTCAATAAACTTATTAAAAAAGAGTTATCCCTTCGAAAGAAATTATGTTTTACAAAATTTCAACTTTTTGAAAACTAGTTTTTTATTAAAAGAAATATTTAAAAGAATAATTCTTAAATTGAAATCATTTTTGAAAAAAGTATAATCACCTTTTCATAACAAAATAATTTTATTTTTTAATATTAGAAAACAAAGGAATAAATCATTAAAAAAATTTTAATATAATATATTGATAAAAGAGTATTTTTTTTGATATTTTTTAAAATCCTGTAATTTAAAAAAAAATATTTTTAAAGATAAGAAAGCATTTAATATTCTATTTACAAAAAAATTTTTACGAATATTTAATTAAAAATTAACTTTTTTCAATTTTAACTAAAAACCATTGTGTACTATTATCAACATAATGAAAATTAACTTTTTTTTCAAAACTAAACTCATTTAATCCTCTTATAATACCTTCGGAATATGGTATCCCATAATCATCTCCACATAATACACCATACTGTTTAATTTTTTGATACCAAATTTCTATGTCTTGTTTGAATTGTATATATTGATGGTTTCCATCAATATATACAAAGTCTAAAGTTCCATTTTCAAAATCTTTCGAGGCTTCAAGAGATGTTTTTCTGATTATTTGTACATTTTTGTATTTATTAAATCGTTTTTTTAAATTTTCGTAAAATTTATTACCTTCTTCTCCAGAAAAATAGTTTTCTCCATTTGAATCGGTAAACTCGGAAAAAGGATCTATTAAACTTAATTTGTTTAATTTTACTTTGTAATATTTAAAAAAACGATTATTAATAATATACTCAGCATGTTTGCCCTCATAAACGCCTATTTCTGCCCCTTCAATTGTTGTATCTTGCATATACATTGCAATGAACTTAAGAGGAGAGCCTGGCCGGAAGGTTTTAGTAGTAAAGTTAGATTTATTTTCTAAAGCACATATAAATATATAAAATAATAAAACAAAAAAGATACAAAATTCTAAAATGTTTATCTGATTAATTAATAATAAGATTAGAATAAAGCTGAAAAAAAATATGTGTGAGAAGTAAAAAATATATTTATTATAAAAAAATTTTTTTAAATTGTTTGTTAAAATATTAAACACGGCGTACCTTTTATCCGTTGAGCGAGGGAAACTTAATTTATTCATTTTTTAATTTATTTTTTTTATTTAGTTTTGATTTATCATATTGATTTCCTGCAGCACTACAAATCACGCCATCAATATCAAAACATATATTTTTTGAATTCATTTTAATCTAGTTTATAAGATGATATATATTATGATTGAATTTGTATATATATTAATAATTTAATATTTAATAATGTCCATAAAATTAACAATATAAAAAAAATTGAAAAATATTTTTTTTAAATTAGATGATGTTGGAAAAATTTTAGATAATGATTAAAAATATTCTTATTCTTGGTCCTATAGCCAGAAACCAAAAAATTATCAGTTTTATAGAAAAAAAAAAATATTTTACGCATTTCACAAACTCTAAAATTTCAGAAAGTTTTATTCTTAAAAACAAAATTGATATGATTATAACATCAGGTTATCCTTTTTTGGTTAAAAGAAATATTATTAGTTCTGTGAAAATTGCCATTAACTTACATATTTCTTACTTACCATTTGGTAGGGGTATCATGCCTAATCTTTGGTCTTTTATTGATAATTTACCTCCAGGTATTACTATTCATAAGTTAGATAAAAATTTTGATACAGGTAAAATAATTTTACAAAAAAAAATTAAATTTAAATTATTAGAAAAACAAACTTTGAAATCCACACATGATTTCTTAATTTTAAGTCTTGAAAAATTTTTCTTAAATAATTTCGATAAAATCATAAAAAAAAAATTTAAGCCTTTTAACCAAAATAAATTTTACAATTACAACTTATATAGAAATAGAAGAGAGAGTGAAAAAATTTTAAAAAATTTTAAAAAAAAATGGAACACAAAAATTTTAACAGTAATAAAGCATGGAAAAAAAAATAAATCTTTATCCTAAAAGAGAGGCCTTTGGTTCCTCTGAAGTTTTAGCTTTGAAAAGAGTAATTAAGTACTATAGAAATAAAAAAGACGACCCTCCGTATCGTGGAAAATTTGAAACGGAGCTGTCACAGCAGTTTTCAAAATATATGAATGGAGGTTATTCTCTTCCAGTTTCGAGCGGAACCTCGGCGTCTTATGTAGCACTACAATCACTAAATTTAAATTATGGAGATGAGATTTTAATAAGCCCTGTAAATGATAGTGGGCCAATAAATGCCATTATTTCTCTAGGATTAAAACCAAGAATTTGTGATACAGATGTAAATTCTTATAATGTCAAACTCTATAATATAACCAATTCAATTACAAAAAAAACAAAAGCTGTTATGATTTCTCATATTGCTGGTGAGAGCAGTCAAATTAATAAAATAAAATCTTTTTTATATAAAAAAAAAATTTTTTTAATAGAAGATTGTAGCCAAGCTCCTGGTGCCAAGTGTTTTAGTTGCAAAAAAAGATGTGTTCCCTGCATATCAAAAAAAGTTGGAGAATTTGGAGACGTATCTTTTTTTTCTACAATGTATAGGAAAACCATATCTTGTGCAGGTAGCGGTGGTTTAGTATTCACAAAAAATTTAAAAATATTTCATAAAATACAAAGTTGTGCAGATAGGGGAAAACAACCGTGGAAAAAGATAAACCAAAATGATCCCAGTTTTGCCAAATTTCCTGCGTTAAATCATAATACAAACGAATTCTCATGTGCTGTAGCTCTTTCATCACTAAAGAGATTAGACAAAACTAATAAATTGAGGAGAAGATCTCTCAAATTTTTTATTGAACTCTTAAAAAAAGAATCTTCAGTTTGCAAATCTTATAATTTTCATGGAGATTTTGCTCCATTCTTCTTCCCTGTACTAGTAGAAGAAAAAAAAATAAAAATATCAAAATTAAAGTTTGTAAATAAATTAAACAAAATGGGAGTACCTTTACTGCCAGAGTATAATTGTATTATACCAAAATGGAAATGGGCAAGAAAATATTTTTTAAATTTTTCTTCAACAAATGCATTAGCCTTAAGTAAAAAATCTTTTAATTTATTTTTAAATGAAAAATTTGGTAAAAAAGAGATGGCTGAAATTGTAAGATTAATTGTTCTAGCAGAAAAAAAATATTTAAAATAAATTTTATATTACACAAATTCCCATGATTTACCCAAAAATTGTCTCTCAAATTTTGTTAAATTAGTTTTTTTATTAGTAAAAAAACTATTGTTAAACATTAATGTACTTTCAATTTTATCTATATCGCTTTTATTTTTAATTGAATTTTCCTCAAAAACAAAATGTAAGTGCTTCTTTTTTTTTATTGCTAGCTTAAATATTTCCTGTCGTTGAATTTTATCATCAGGCAAAGAGAAAACTGATAGAAAACAAACTCCTTTAAGATTTTTTTCTTCAAGTAAAGATCTTAAAACAATGTTATTTTTTCCATAAGTATTTTCATTAGTTGACATGAAAAATTCTCCTCTGAGATTTTCAACAATATAACCTTTATTTATCTGATTTTGTGCGTATGAAGGAAAAATTACACCATTTATTGGTTTTAAATTAATATACCCAGCATATATTGATGTAATTTTCACTAATTATAAAGAACCATGAAATTTTTTTCTATTGACTGACTCTATGAAATTAAATCCAATTTTAGTAAGTGGTTTAACTATGTGAGGTTGGAAAAAATGAGGAATATTTCGATGTGTTTTACTGAATACATCATATGGTGTTAATAAACTTTTAAATCTGCAGTTAAGAGAAATTCTTGTTTCGTGTGTTGTGTTTACAACATTTCCATGTTGTATTATTGGAGAAAAAACCAATATCTCACCATAATTAATTTTCAAAAATTTAAATTTATTTTTAAATTTATTGTAAATTTTTACAATTGTTTGATTTTTACTCATAGTAATCTTCTTATTGATAATTACATTATCTCTAGGATTAGTAATAAACATTGAATGAGTAGATTTTTTGACATTCATAAGTGGTATCCATACCACAACTTCAAACGGACTTTCACCCGCATAAATATCAGAGTGCATTGGTAGCATGGATTTATTATCATTAGGGATCTGTATAGATAAATTTATTTTTTTTTGCATTGCGATTTCATTACCAACTAAACCGTCTAAAATTTCACTTGATGATTTGTAATACAAGTCTCTAAATGGTTTATATTTATTAATTGCAGTTATTGCTGCTACTCTGAAATCATTTAATTCTTTTTTTGTTATAAATTTGTGTAGGGTTTGAAAGTACTTGATTTTATCATTTGGGATATTTTTTTTCTTTTTAGCTAAAATTTTATATACAAAACTTTGTATCTCATTTAATGATTTAATATCATTTGATTTTTTTATTAAATAACCATTTTTTTTAAATGATAAAATTTCTTTTTCTGAAACCATTAAGGTATCTTATATATCGAATTTAAATTTTCAATAGATTTAGTTACTATAAATTTTTTTCAAACTCAAGTCCTTGCATTATTATGTCGTCTATATCAACATATCTGTAGGTACCCATTCTCCCAACTGACATGATGCTTTCTGGAAGAGCATTAATATATTTTTCTGCTAAAGATACTTCACTCGATAGCATTGTTGGGTATAATTTGTTTTTCATTGAAGGCACTTCTAAAGTGATAAGAGAGTTTTTACTTTTATGATTTGTAAATTTTTTAAATTCTGTGACTCTAGTCTGTTGTTCATTTTGGTTAGGATAATAAACAAAATAAACATCTTTTGGAAGAACATGCTCAGTAGGTAAAACTATTTTATAAAACTCCCTACCAACATATTTTAATTCACCCCAGCAATTTTTAAAAAGAAAATCAGGAGACGTAGAGGAGATTATCAAATCACCATCATATTTTCCTTTATCTGTGTGAATTCTTTTATTTTCTAGATCAACATCCGTAATTTCTGTATTGAGCATCATTTTACATCCTTCTAATGAAACTTCAAAAAATTTATTATAACCATCATGAGGTATTGGATAAGCATTGATATGCCCAGATGGAAACTCATATCTTGAACCAGTTTCTAATGGCTTTCTTTTGACTGTCGCTTCAAACCCATAATCCATTTTTGTATTACTTGATAAGTTCCAAGCTTTTAAATTGTAAAATTTATTAAATCTTTCATAAAGCGTTTTTCCTACTCTTCCAATCCAAAACTCCTCAAAATTTTTTGATTTTGATTCATTGGGCAATGCATCTAGTTCCTGAAATATTTTGTCTGAATCATTAAACTTTTTCACATCATCAATATGCATTGGATAGCTTGCAAAAAAATCCTCTTGTTGTTGATAACTGTAGTTCATTTTTTTTATGTGTCTCATTGGAACAATTTTATTTAAAAATTCAAATGCAACCATATTACTTTCTGGACCGATAAAATGTCTTGGACCGTAAGTGTATGGATGACCTCCATGATAAAAAGTTCTTACGCCACCACCAGAAATAGGTGATTTATCAAAAACTGTTACATCCCAACCTTTTCTTTTCAGCACCATTGCAAACATACAGCCTGTAAAGCCAGAACCAATTATTATCGCTTTTTTCATTATTAAGTTAAATGGTCGTATTTGAAATTGAAACTTCGTCTGCAAATTCAGGTGAAACTATCTCTTCTCCCTTTACCTCATCCCAAACATTGCAGTTTGCACATATAGATATATCTTTTTTGTTTCCATTCAAGTGTAGTGATCTTCTTGCACTCATAATTTTTGATCTCCATAAATCTCTAATAGAATTTTTCATAATACTGCCTGTTGGGAACTTATTATTATAATCAACATTACAAAGTGGAACGTCTCCGTTCGCAAAAATAACCATCAAAGACCATAATGCAACGCAAGGCAAATTTGGCTCAAAGCTCTTAGATACTGATTTATAACCATCTAATTGGCCACCCCAGTTAAATATATTATGATAGTATATTCTGTCTACATCAGAGGCATATTTTTTCCAAAAATCATAATAATTATCCCATTCATCATAATTACTCTTTTGTCTAATCATTCTAATCCAAACTCTACATTTTGGATTTATTTTATCACGAAGCTGAAGGAATCTAATCGCATTGTCTCTGACTTCTTCAAAATTTAATCTTACTCTAATTTTTTCATAAACTTCTTTTTTTAAACTATCTATTGAAAATATTACCATCCCTAGCCCAGCTTCTAATAAATCAATTGCCTTTTTTTCGTTGAGAAGAGATACATTAGTGGCGATTGATGTATTTAAGATACCATTTTCAGTAAACTTATTTATTCTTTTAGCCATTTTTTTATCTACTAAGGGCTCCCCGTCTCTATAAAGGCTTACTCTCTTAAGAAATCTTTTATTTTCAATAATGTCTTCACTTACTTTATTCCAGACATCATCTTTCATTACTGGATAGTTTCTTTCCCAGTCATTAATAGTGCACATAGGACAACGTGCATTACATGCGTTTACTGTTTCAATTTCAATGTATTTTGGAAACTCTAATAAACTTTCATAATTTGAATTTTTATCGATTCTACGTTTTAGATAATTCTGAAATTTATTCATTTTTCTAATAAATTTATTACTCTTCTTTTAAATTGATTAATATGAGTTTTGTCTTTAGTCAACTTTTTACTCCATTCACTAAAAATACTGTCTTTTTTCTTCAAAAACGGACCGGTTTTACTCTCATGATAAATTACAAACTTGCTTAATGGAAACATAGTATGAAATTTATTAACAGGAGTTCTAAAAATATCATCTTTTTTTAATTTACATGTTTTTAAAATTTTCCCAGAATTTGAAAACAGAATGCAAACCATTGAACCTTTAATTATATGATATGTTTCACCTTTTCTTAGATGTTTATGCGGAGGATAAAAATTTTTTTTTTGTTGGAGTATTATCATATCATGATGACTTGATTTTGAATTTTCGTGAAGACATACTCGTAAATCGACTTTATTTTTTTTGTAATAATTTTCGATGAAATTTAAACATTCTTTTGAAAAAAAAGTCCTATTAGAATCCAAAAAAAAAGACTTAGATTTAGCTTTTTTATCTTCTTTTAAAAATTTCATACAGCAGTTTTCATTAAAATATCTTCAATATTTGATAACTTAAAGTTAATATGTTTTTTTAATTTTGTAATGTTAAAACTAACATTTTTTGCTCTTTTATCTGCAAATTTAAACTGATCTAATTTTTTTTTGATAATTTTTACTTTATAAAACTTATTTTTCTTTTTTAATAAGTTGTTAAACTTCATATATAATCCATATCTACTATAAACTTTAGGACCTCCTATATTAAAGGTACCCACAATTTGTTTTTGAATAAAAAATTTTGCTATTTTAACTAAATCTTTAGAAAATAACGGTGAAAATTTTTGGTCAGAAGCTGCCAAAATAATACTATTTTTTCGTTTTGATTTTTCAATGAAGAAATTAATTAAAGTATTATCTTTTAAATCATTTCCATATGTTTTCGCTACTCTAAAAATTGAATAATATTTAGCATATTTTTTAATGAAATTTTCAATTTCTAATTTTTGTTTTCCATATAAGTTTATTGGATTTGTTTTTGATAGTTCTGAGTAATTACCTTTTTTTCCATCAAAGACAAATTCTGTTGAAAAAAAAATAAAATATATGTTTCTTTTTATAAAATATGAAATTAGTTTTTTCATTTTGATAACATTCAGTAATTTCGATTTTTTTTTATTCTTAATACAAAAGTCAGGATCAGAGTGAGCAGATAGTATCATAACTTTTGAAATTTTTTTTTTATCAACAAGTTTCTCAATTTTATCTGTTAAAATATTAAATTTTATTCCATTTTTTATTTTATTTTTGTTATACGTTAATAATAAGTCCCTTTTTTTATTATTAAAAAAATACTTTCCTATTTTTCCACTTGCGCCTATAACAATTGAATTCATAAATAAAATGACAAAATTAATAAAAGTTAATAACCTCAATTATATAAGAAGTAAATTCAAAAAAAAAAAGATAGTTCTTGTTCATGGGGTTTATGATATTTTACATATAGGACATATTGAATATTTTAAGGAAGCCAAAAGTTTTGGGGATATATTAATAGTTTCAGTAACAGCGGATAAGTTTGTAAACAAAGGTGTCAATCGACCATATTTTGATGAAAAAAATAGAATTGCCCTATTAAATGAATTGTCTGAGGTTGATTATACAGTGCTGAGCTCTGAAGTCAGCGCTGTAAATATTATTAATATTTTAAAACCAGATTTTTATGTAAAAGGACCAGATTACAAAATAAAATTTAATGATAAAGCAGGAAATTTAAAAGTTGAAAAAAATGAAGTGATAAAGCATGGTGGAAAACTAAAATTTACTTCTGGAAATTTGTTTTCTTCTACAAAAGTTTTAAATTCAAACTTTGAGGAATTTAATGTTTTAAAAAAAATAAAATCTTTAAATTTTTTAGATAATATAAAAGAAAACAATCTTCTTAAAGATTATTATGACAGTTTAGATAAGATATCCAAAGAAAAAATTTTGATTATAGGAGAAACTATATTAGACAATTACTTTTATTCCGAGTCACTTGGAACACCTTCGAAAGAAAATATTTTGTCTGTAAATTTCTTGAAAAAAGATGAATATATTGGAGGTGCATTACCTGTTGCATTAAACATAGCGAATTTATCGAATAATGTAACTTTTGTTACATTATATAAAGATCAAAAAATTAAAAAAAAGATAATAAAAAAAGCCAACAAAAAATTAAAATGCAAATTTTTTTACGAAAAAAATTTTAAAGAAATTAAAAAAAATAGATTTATTGATGTTTACACAAAAAGAAAATTTTTTGAATTTTATGAGTTTAACAATCATGAGTTTCCTAATTCAAAGCTTGATACTTTTTTAAAAAATAATTTAAACAAATATGATAAAGTCATAGTTTGTGATTTTGGACATGGTATGTTTAATGATAATATTGTTTCAATTTTAGAAAAAAATTCTAAATTTTTGTGTTTAAACATTCAAACAAATTCAGGAAATAGAGGATATAATTTGTTTAAAAAATTTTCAAAAGCAAATTTACTAGTTTTAGATGAACCAGAAGTTAGACTAGGCACGTCCTCTAGATACAAATCACTTGGACGGATAATACATAGCAAGGAACTAAAGAATTATAAAAATATAATGATTACAAGGGGAATAAAGGGTTTGATTTTAAAAAATAAAAAATCAAGAACTGGTTTTTATACTTTTCCTGCTTTAAATACTAAAGCTGTGGATACAATGGGAGCAGGGGACGCTGCATTTGCATATGCTTGTATGTTTATTAATTCTTCTGAAAATAAAATGTTAATTGGATTATTGAGCTCAATTGCTGGAGCAATCAAAACTACAATACTTGGACACGAAAAATTTGTAGAAAGATTAGATGTGACAAGAACATTGGAGGCAATATTAAAAAAATAAAAATCTTAGTAACAGGTGGTGCAGGTTTTATAGGAAGCCATCTTTGTGAAATTCTATTAAAAAAAAAGGGAATAAAAAGTATAATAATTTTAGATAATTTAGAAGATGGTGATAGAAAAAATATTAAGCATCTAAAATCAAAAAAAATTAAACTTCAAAAAAAAGATATAAACAATTACAGTTCAATAAATAAATGTTTTAAAAATGTTGATGTTGTAGTGCATCTTGCTGCACTATCTGATATTGTGCCCTCAATCAACGATCCAAAAAATTATCTCAAAACAAATATAATTGGTACAATGAACGTTTTAGAATCAATGAGAAAAAATAAAGTTAAAAAAATAATTTATGCTGCATCATCATCTTGTTATGGATTACCAAAAAAATTCCCAACTAGTGAAAAAGAAAGTATAGATACACGTTATCCATACTCCTTTTCTAAAAATATTGGAGAGCAAGTTATACAACATTGGTCTAAAGTTTATAACATTAATTATATATCTTTAAGATTGTTTAATGTTTATGGAACTAGATCAAGAACTCATGGCGCGTATGGAGCTGCATTGGGTGTTTTTTTACGACAAAAAATCGCTAATAAACCTTTTACAATAATTGGAAACGGTAAACAAAAAAGAGATTTTGTTTATGTTACCGACGTATGTGAAGCTTTTTATAAAGCTATTATATCTCCAAAAAAAAATTTGGTATTTAATGTTGGTTCTGGATCACCAAAGACGGTAAATTATCTTTCTAGTTTAATTGGAGGAAAAAAAATATTTATTCCTAAAAGACCTGGCGAACCCGATATAACTCACGCTAATATTAGGAAGATAAATAAGTATCTGAAATGGCGACCAAAAATTGTTTTAAAAGAGGGTGTAAATAAAGTATTGAAAGAAATTGATTATTGGAAAAGTTCTCCATTATGGACAGCAAAAAAAATCTCAAGAGCAACTAAAAATTGGTTTAAATATTTAAAATGATTTCTAAGAATATTTTGATAACAGGAGCGTCTGGTTATGTTGGTGCAGCACTTACTGATAAAATTATTGCTAATAAAGATATGAGATTAGTTAATTATGACATATCAATATTTGGAGATAATCACTTACCAAAAAAAGAAAATTATATATATATGAGAAAAGATCTTAGGGACAAAAATTCATTTGAAAAGGCAATAAAAGAAAATGATATTGATACTGTCCTGCACTTAGCATGCATATCTAATGATCCAACTTTTGAGCTTAAGAGTGATATTTCAAAAATAATTAATTATGATTGTTTCGAAGATTTAGTTAGCATTTCAAAGAAAAACAATGTAAGAAAATTTATATATGCATCTACTTGTTCAGTTTATGGTGTATCTGATAGTCCTAATGTAACTGAGAGCCACCCACTTGTCCCTATGACAGACTACAATAAATATAAGGCAATGTGTGAACCTATTTTAAAAAAATATTTAGATGATACTTTTCATGGAGTAATTATAAGACCAGCTACAGTATGTGGTTATAGTCAGAAAATGAGGTTCGATTTGACTGTGAATATATTGACGAATTTTGCATATAATAAAGGTTTTATAAAAGTTTTTGGTGGAGAACAAACTCGTCCAAACATACATATTGATGATATGTGCAATTTATACATCAAATTATTTTCGTTAGATTTTAAGTATATTAGTGGAGAGATTTTTAATGCAGGATTAGAAAACTTAAGAATAATAGATATAGCAAAAAAAATTCAGAATATAATGAAATCTAAATATAATAAGGATATTGAAATTAAAGTTGAGAAATCAAGTGACAAGAGATCCTATCAAATAAATTCAGATAAAATTCAAAAGATTTTAAAGTTTAAATTTGAAAAAAATGTTGATGATGCCATACATGACCTTTTATCAAATTTTGAAAATGGAAATTTAAAAGACACTTTTGATCCTAAATGGCAAAACATTCAAGTTTTAAAGAATAACATCGATTTATATAATTACTCAAAATAGATAAATTCATAATCACCAGTATATCCAGCTAATTTGAATAAATATTTCCATTCATCTTTGGAAAAGAAAGATTCACAGGTTAACGCCCAGCATTGCAGATTGAAAAGTTCTTTTTCATTCTTGTAGCTTTCAGAACATATAAAATGTTTATTACCAACTCTCTGAATTTCTTTCAAAGCTTTGATTAAAAAATTAATTTCTAGATTGTGTAAAGTATTTATCGAAAATACTAAATCAAATTGATTAGATCTATATTTAAGTGGTTTTCTTATATCTTTTTTAAATAAAAATTTTTTTATTTCTTTTTTAGAGTTTTTAAGTCCGTAACTTGAAATATCGATTCCAGTAATTCTTATTTTAGGTAATATTTTTTTAATCTCAAATAATAAAAAACCTTTTCCACACCCTACATCTAAAATATTGGATTCATTATTTAAATCATACATTTTAATAAGTTTTTGCGCTGTTTTTTTCCACCTACCAGGTATATAATTGTAACCACCATAGCCATATTTTCTATTCCCATCCCAATAGTCATAACCATATTTTTTTGATACAATCATGCACTGAGCTTTTTGGTTGGTCATTCTTTTTAAATAATCTCTTTTCGTTTGAGTGTGAAGTGCCGTTATTATTTTTATTTCTCTCAAACTATTACCATTTATTTGTATTATCACTTTTTAGACTTATAAAATTAGGACCTTTATTCCTATAACATTTTAAAACATTTTTTTCAGTTTCAATGGTGTCTTTCGGAAAAAATGATTTAATATTTTTAAACAGTTTCGAAATTTTCTTACCATCTAACTCACTATGAGTTGGTCCTAAAGTTGGGTAATCTGCAAAACCTACAAGCTTAACATTTGCTTTTTGTTGATCTATATCTAGTTTTACTTGTTCAAATGGCCTTTCTATTAAAAATGGTGTAATTGTATAAACCCAAGGTTTAAGACCCTCAAGTGACATTCCTGCAGCAACACCAATTAAGCTTTGCTCACAAATTCCCAAATTTAAAAATCTATTAGGATGATTTTTTCTAAAATCATCAAATATTCCATAACCAATATCACCTACTAATAAATAAATTTTTTTGTCTTTTTTTGCAAGTTTATCAATTAATTTTCCAAATTTCCTTCTCATTTTAATCCATTATTCCTAATTTTTTTTTTCCTAAATTTATATCTTTACCAACAATTTTTCTTGCATGCCAAATAGGATCATTTTCAAATTTTTTTATACCTTTACCTTTGGTGGTATGAATTATAATTGCTGTTGGTTTTTTGTTATTAAATTTTTTTGAAAAGGCTTTTATTAAATAGTAGAAATTATGACCTTTTTTAACTTCAATGCAATTCCAATTAAAAGATAAAATTTTTTTTGGTAAACTGTATAATGGAAGTACTTCGTTAATTTTTTGTAGAGCTTGAATTTTATTATAATCTACAATCACTACAAGATTATTTAATTGATGTTTTGCACCAATAAGCATTGACTCCCAGGTCGTACCTTCTTGACATTCTCCATCACTTATCAGCACATATATTTTACCTTTCAATTTACTTTTCTTTCTCCCTAAAGCCATTCCGGTTGCAATTGGTAGACCGTGTCCTAAACTTCCAGTAGTGCAATTAATTCCGTTTTTTGGATCAATTTCTAGGTGTGTAGTCATTTTTGGCTTAAGACCTCTATTTTTAAGCAGAATACACAAAGGATAAGATGCATGAGATTTACTAAGTATAAATTTATCCTTTTTGCTTAATATTTTTTCATACAACGCAACTAATATTTCAATTATTGAAAAGCTACCTCCGAGATGAGCTTCTCCTTTTTTTATAAAAGCAAGGAAAGTATCCTGTCTAAGTTTTTTAGATATTTGTAGTAATTGATTTATCTTCATTTAATTTGGTATAATCAATGTTTGTTTAAATTATTTTACAAAATATACAAATTTTTTTTTAATCTATTTTGTAAAAGTAGGTATATCTTAAATATATGTCTTTCTTTAAAAAGATCTTCAGTGGTAATTTTTTCATAATAACACCAAGATCTCATAGTTTTGGAGGAGTTTTTGATACATTTCTGGGAATTAAATTTGCATTATATCAAAAAAAAAAAATTGTTTTAGCTATCCCGTTTTTTAACTTACACCCAAAACATAAAAAAAAAAAAATTTATGGATTATATTTAATAAATCATATTTTTAAAAAATTAGATATTGTATCTAAAATTTTTTCTATCTTACTTACTTTTTTATTAAATATTAATTTAATTTTAATTAAATTAAAAATTATTAGACTTCTTGATATTGTTTTATGCTTAAACAAAAAAAAATTATTTAGATATTTTCCAATTTACTTTGGTTTTTATTTTGCAGATGCTTGGTTTGATGATTATTTGAAATCTCAAAGATCTTCAAATTTAGATAATACTACTAATTGGCGTGAATTGTTGAGTATAAGTGTTTTAGATTTTTTGCCAAAAACCAAAATTAAAAGTAAAAAAATAATTTTTTTTGTAAAAGATATCAATTACCATAATCAAGTTGCCCAAGGTTCAGAAAATTCGGTGGCAGAAATAGAGAATTATAGAGAAAGTTTAAATTTATTAATCAAAGAAAACTATGAGATTCAAAGAGCAGGCGATGAAACAGCAAAAAAATTTGACTTTTACAATCAAAATTATTTTGATTATACAAATAAAAAAATCAATAATCTTATTTATCAATACCAATCATACCAAAATAGTGAATTTTATTTTGGAACAGGAGGATCAAGTTTAACTATTTCTGGTCACTTTGATAAACCAAGAGTTATTTCAAATGCTAGAATTGAATATTTGTGTCACCCTAATGATTATTTTTCAAAAAAAGATATTATAATTTTTAAAAAAGTTTTTTGTAAAACAAATCAAAGAATACTTTCTTTTCATGAAATTTTTGATTTAGAAATAAAATATTTACAAAATAATAGTAATTTTGTATTGATTGAAAACAGCAAAGAAGAAATTACTGAACTTACAAAAATATTTTTATTGTCTCGTAACAATAAAAGCATAAATCATTTTTCAATGAGTGAAGAATTTAATGAATTGATAAAAATTTTTAATAAAAAAATTTATAAAGAACAATCTGGAGTGTTACATTCAGGGTTGTTTAAAATTTATGAGTGTAATTATTACAAAGTTCCAAATTTTTTTTTAAAAAAGTACCTATATCCTAATGAAAATCTTAAAAAAGAAAGTTTGGATTTAAAATTTAATTAATATATAAATTTTGCGAATGAAAAATCTGAACAATGAATTCTTTGACAATTATTTTAAAAATTTAAAAAATTTAATTGGAAGAATTCAAATCAATGAATTGGAAAAATACTTCAAATTGTTTACAAAAGTTAAAAAAAATAAGAGTAAAATAATGATTTTTGGCAATGGTGCAGGTGCATCTATTGCAAGCCACGTAGCGACTGATTTTACAAAAAATGCAAAAGTCCCAGCTATGAGTTTTGATAGTTCAACCTACTTAACATGTTTATCAAATGATTATGGTTATGATAAAGTAGTTGTAAAAACTATAAATCATTTTTATAAAAAAAATGATCTCATTATTCTTCTAAGTGCATCTGGAAATTCTGCTAATATGGTTAAGGCAGCAAAATACTGTAATAAAAAATCCATTCAGTACTTATCGATTTCTGGGTTTTCAAGAACAAATCAGTTAAATAAAGTAAGTAAAAATAAAATTTGGATAAATTCTATATCTTGGAATTTAATTGAAATTTCTCAACTGTCTATTTTATTAAGCTATGTTGATAAAATAATTGGGAAAATTAATTATAAAAAAATAATTTAAAGGAAAAAAAAGTGAAATTAAATTTAGGAGCTGGTCCTAATTGGGAATGCAAGGGGTGGAGTGTCCTTGATCACAAAATAAAAAAAAATTCTAAAAAACGAATAGGAGGTGATTTAAATGAAATTAAAATAAAAAACAATACATGTAGCAAAATTTTTATAAGTCATACACTTGAGCACATTCCGCATATTCAAATTCAAAAAGTTTTAACAGAAATTAATAGGGTTATGAAAGTAGGTGCAACTTTAAGATTATTAGTTCCAAACCTTGAAGTAATAGCAAAAGCTTATGTTAAAAAGGATAAAAATTTCTTTAAAAAAGCTCTAGATGAGGACCACTCGATACGAACTGATTTAGGTTTTGGAGGAATGATGATGAATTTCATTGTAAGTCCAGGTCAAGATACAATGTTAATTAATCGTAAAATTAATAAGTTTATAGCTGGTTATGCTCATTTGTATTCATATGATTTTTATATGATGAAAAAATTGTTAGAATTGTCAGGTTTTACCAAAATAAGAAAAAAAAAATTTTGTTCCAGCAAAACTCCGGACTTTAGAATTCCATGCCATATATTAGGGAAAGAACCCAAATATCACAACTTAAATAATGAATTTTATAAAAAAAATAAACTAATTCATGAATATAAAAATGGAAAATACCATATTAACTTTAAATTTACTGGATTTGATAAGGATCCAGTTACATCCTTAATAATAGAGGCAACTAAAAAAAAATATATTAAAATTAAAAAATCAAATGATATAAATTTTTCAGGAAAAAATTATAATAATTATGCTTTTTCATTGTTACACAACCAAGATGTAAAAAAAGCGATGAAAAAAAAAAGAATTCGGTCTAAGTAGATAATATTAACCAGAGAATTTAAGTTTTTTTCGCTGATTTAATTCACATGTCAAAATTTCTTTTCGTTTAAATGTAAGAGTTTGACTTAACAAATCTAAATCTCTTTTTAATCTTCTGGTACCATCAGGCTCTAATGATGCAGCATGATCTGTACCCTTCATAGTTCTATCGATTGTAAAATGTCTTTCTATCCAAGTTGCTCCAAGCGTTGCTGCTGCAATGTCAGCTGATATTCCGTGATGATGTCCTGAAAAACCAATAGCTTCAACAATTTTTCCATATTTTTTTAAAAGCTTTTTGATTTCTAATAAACATATATCGTCAGGTTGTACTGGATAGTCAGAAGTACAAGCGTATAGTATAACCCTTTTATTTGCCTTAAATTTTTTTGCGAGATATATAATTTTTTTCTCCTCAGAAACTGTAGTCATACCAAGAGAAATGTGAATTTTACATTTAAAGTTCTTAAAAATATATTTCATGAGATCCCAGTTATTATTGCATGCGGAGGGTATTTTTACATGTTTGGGTTTTAAACTTAAAATTTGTCTAGCTGAAGCTAAATCCCAAACAGATGTAAAAGATTGCATTTTAATTTTTTCACAATATTTTTTTATTTTTTTGTGTTGATTAATTGAGAATTCAAGCTTTTCCCTATGTTCTCCGTATGTTTTGCCGAATGAATTTTTTGGGACTGGATGAGGAGAGTTGTATCTAATATGACTCAAAAGATCTTTATTACTTCTTTTTTGAAATTTTACATAATCAACATTACAAAAATGTTTTAATTGATCAATCATTTTCAAAGCCAAATTAAAATTGCCCTGGTGATTACAACCAATTTCAGCAACGAAATTAATTTTAGTATTATTAAATTTCATTATTATATAATAACTTAGACTTTAGAATTAGATTGTAAACAAATAAAAAAATTAATTTTTATAAATTTTTTTTAAGTTTAATATCATTTTATTTTTATAATTTTTTAATTTTTGTTTATCAATTTTATGATTGACAGAGGCGTAACTCACAACAAAACCGACCCTATCAAAATTTGAATTATTTTTGTAACTTCCATGGATTACCTCAGGATGATGAATTAAACAGTCTCCAGGATTAAGCTTTGGAAAAATTTTTTTGAATTTTAAATTTTTTAATACTTTTTTATTTATCATTTGTGAAGATCCCTTCATATTAGACATTTCATGATTAATTATTCCAAGTTTATGTGATCCTTTAAGATAACAAACGCCCCCATTTTTTTTGGAAACTTTAGAACATGCGATCCAAACGTTAACAGCTTCAGCATTAATAATATTCCAATAATAATTATCTTGATGAAAGGGGCTGGGCATCCCACTTCTTTTTGGTTTTAAAAAAAATTCAATATTTCTAACAATTGTTTTTTTTCCAACAAGAGTTTTACAGATATTTTGTATTTTTTTATTTTTTGCCAATTCTATTATATGGCCTTTTTTATGAAACCTTTGGATATTATGAATTGTATTAAATTTGTTGTCTGGTGTTTTATGAAAAAATTGATTGTGTCTTTTTATTACTTTTGTTTTAACCCTTTCAAGGTCAATCATTAAATTATTTAAGTGAGATTTGTTTAAGACATTTTTAATAACTACAAATCCATCATATTGAAAGCTTTTTAATATATTTGCATTTTTCATATATAAATTATCTTTTAACTGTCTTAGTCCGATAAATTGATTTAAACTTTACCATTAACCTTTTATCAAAATAAATTAAAAATGAAATTAATTTTATTTAATATTATAGGAAGTAAAAAAAATGGTACTGGCCATATCTTTAGGTCATTATCTTTAGCAAAAGAAATAAAATCAGGATATGAAATTATTTTCTTAACAAATCATAATCAAAAATTAGCTATACAAAATCTTAAAACAACTAACTATAAATTTTTCACATATCCAAAAAAAAAAATTTTTGATAAAATTATTCTTCACAAACCAACTCTCGTTATTAATGATGTATTATCCACAAAAGCAAAAAATATAAGGTTATTAAAAAACCATAAAATAAAAGTAATAAATTTTGAGGATATTGGAGATGGAAATCAAATTGCAGATTTAACGATAAATGAAATATTTAAAAGACCGGAAAAAAAAGCTACAAAAATACGATGGGGTGAAAAATATTTTTTTTTAAGGGATGAGTTTTTAAAACAAAAAAAAAATAAACTTAACAAAGTAAAAAATATTCTTCTATTTTTTGGAGGAAGCGATCCTAATAATCTTACATTTAAAACTTTAAAATCAATTTATGCTTCCTCAATATTTTTTAATCTCAAAATTACAATAATTACTGGTATTGGATATAAAAATAAGAAAACTTTAAATAGATTTATTAAAAAAAAAAGAAACATAAATTTAATTAAAAATACAAAAAAAATTTCTCATTATATGAAAAAATGTCAAATTGCTTTTACCTCTAATGGAAGAACAACATATGAACTGGCTCATATGAATATTCCATCAATTGTTATTAGCCATAACCTTAGAGAGTCACAGCATAAATTTGCATCTTTTAAAAATGGTTTTATAAATTTAGGAAGATTTAAAAAAACAAATTTTTCTTTTAAAAAATTAAATAATTGCTTAATAGAATTAATTAATAATAAAGATACTTACAAAAAATTATACAATTCCATGTTAAAAATTAACTTTTGTTTGGGTAGACTTAGAGTTAAAAAAGAAATTAATAAGATACATAAAATATTTGTATGAAAATATTAAGCATATTTAAAAGTAAAAAAATACAACCGTTCAAACCATACATTATTGCCGAGGCTGGAGTAAATCATGAGTGTAGTATGAAAAAAGCGTATATGTTGATAAAAAAAGCTAAAGAAGGCGGTGCCCATGCCATAAAGTTTCAAACATATAAAGCTGATGAACTTGCTTCAAAGTTTTCACCATCATATTGGGATTTAAAAAAGGAAAAAATTAAAAATCAGAATCAGTTGTTTAAAAAATATGATAAATTTGATGAAGATCATTATATTAAACTAAAAAAATATTGCGATAAAATTGGTATAGAATTTTTAAGCACACCTTTCGATTTCAACTCTGCAAAATTTCTTTCAAAATTAGTAAAATGTTTTAAAATTTCTTCATCAGATATTACTAATAA
>CESW01100137.1_pt1 | contig 20223 bp, 15 predicted proteins | sample 531171 | NCBI WGS metagenome assembly CESW01 (sample SAMEA2621859, study PRJEB7988) | marine metagenome | biome: marine biome (ENVO:00000447); feature: surface water layer (ENVO:00002042); material: "saline water (ENVO:00002010), including plankton (ENVO:xxxxxxxx)" | depth 5 m
AATTTCGTTGGTGCCATCAGGGCCATACGTTTCGTACAGTTCCTCAAAAATGCCATTTGTGTGGTAATTCCAACAAGGGCCACACCACGTGGCTGAGAAATCTACGATGACTTGGTAACCGGAATCAAGGTAAGCGTAAAGGCTGTGCTCAACGCCATTGATGTCAGTTGCTGTAAAATCTGGAGCAATGCTGCCGTCTGGCAATTGTGCAAAAGCTCCGAAAGAAATCATGGCTGCAGCCATGAAGGAGAAAAATTGCTTCATAAAAATTGGTTTTTGGATTCGAATCAGGAAACAATAACAATCAGGTAAGCATCAAAAATACACAAGGAATGAAAGTGAATGGTCAAAAGCTGCTTGTGAACGTCACTTCAAAGCCGTTGGAGGCGGGAACCGCTCGGCAAACCCCTCCGATGCAAAAGATGCCTTCGCGTCTCTTGCCGTATCCCACACTCAAACGGTGGGGTCCGTTGATGTAGCCCGCCGAGCCATAAATGTAATGAATGCGCTGGCTGGGATCGTTGTTGCCAAAGTTGTACTGGTCAAGCACACTCGCAAACCAGTGCGGAGACCACGTGTATTCCACCAAAACCGTTGCCCAATGACCTTTGTCCTGCAGCAAGTCAGGATTGTCTTTGTCCTCACCAACCCAAAGCCCCTGGAGCTCAGTACGCAAGCTTTGCTTGGGTTTGACTTTCCATTGGGTTTCGAGCACATGAATGTCGGCATTCACAATGCCCTTGTAATCGGTGGTGACTGGGGTTGTGAGTGTGTTGAAATCAAAGTGATAGTAGGTGTATTTGGCCTTCCATCGTTTGTTCAATTTTCTATCGATTGATGCATTGAAATCTCGCACGAAAAGTTCTTCACCCGGTCCCCAACTGTTTCGTTTGTACCCGTACAGAGTGCTCTCGACCTGATTGTCACTGTAACGCGTTGTATCGAGGCTGTTTGCTGCCGAGAAACTGGCGCTGAGTTTGGTGCCGTATTTGCCTCCGAGTTTGCTTCCCTTGGGGATGGTGTAGAAAATCTCCGCGCTTGCACTGGTCTCTCCCGTAATCACTGTTGCGTAGGGATACAGGGTTGCGGCCAGGTTGTAAGTGTGTTGTTGCGTGACCGCAGGAATAAAATTGATGGGCAAATCGAACAAACGCAAGTCTCTGTCCGAGCGGAAGCTCATGTTGTCTACCATCTTCCCCGTAAGCAGCACACCGAGGCCTTTTTGACTGTAGCCTAACGTGGCCATGAACGCTTCACCTTCTCGGAATGTGAATCCATTGTCGGCACTCGGGTCATTGATTTTGCCGGCATATTCGACACTCGCATTCCACCCTTTTCGAATGGCGTTGAGGCGGTACGACCAAGAACCCACATTTTGAGGCATACTCAGCAACAGGCTGTCTACGCCAAATGGCGATCCCGCTTGAAATTTGCTGACAAAACTGCCCGCAGCCGTCACTTTTAGAGGCTTCTCCTGCCATCTTTCAATCAGTGCATTGAGGTCAGCTTCAACATCTGCAGCTCGTATGATCCCAGGTCCGTTGACAAGACCATCATCAAAATCGAAGCGCTGCTTTCCGTAAATGAATTTGACTTGAATGCCATTGATAGGCCTCAGGATGAGTCGGATTCCATCCATGGCATTGTCGATGCCGAGATTCCGTTCTTCGTAAGCACGGAACACCAATCCACTCCCAAATTGATCGTAAAAGTTTCCGATTGTGACATCAACTCCCCGGTCGGGGTCATTGTAGCGCGCGAACCGATATCCCAAACCACTGCCGTTGAAGCGACCGGGGAATCCAATCACAGCATTCAAGTAGGTCTCGTAACGCACGCCAGCACTAAAATCACCTTGATTGTACAAAACGTTGGCAAAGGCATTGTATCCTGTTTTTGCCGGTGGCACAATGGCACCAATCAAAGAGTCTTCGGCATAGCTCTGCCAAAGAATGCCCACATTGCCTGAAATGTTTGGCACAGCGACATCTTGTCCAAATTGACACCAAACGAATGTTGGCATTCCACAGAGTCCTGTGAAAGTCAGGACGGCAAGTTGGAGTCTTTTAAGGCGAATCATTCGCTGAGCTTTAGGAGCTCTTCGTAGAGTTCGTATTCGTCACCATCGGCGTAATTGTTGTGAGACCAAACGACATTGCCAGTGTCATCTACCACAAAAGTGTGAGGCACATTGTTGACGTTCAACGCCCGTGCAAAGTCGCGGTTGGGGTCCAACAAAATGTCGTAATCCCAACCAACGCTGTTGACGTAAGGCGCTACTCGATTTGTGGATCGCATGTCGTCGATGCTTACTGCCACAATATTCACTCCAGTCTCAGTCACCCAGTCTTCGTAAAGCTCAGCGTAGTTGTTGAGTTCTCGCTTACATGGACTGCACCACGTGGCCCAGAAGCAGAATACCGTGGGGCCATCTTCCTGGACCAGGTCTGTGGTTTGGACGGCGTTTCCCTGAATGTCCTTGAGGCTGACGTTGGGCAAGGCTTGTGCCCAAGTGGCGCAGGTCCACAGACACAATGTGTGAATAATGAGGAATCGGAGCATGCTTTGGACTTTCAAAGATGGTTCTGCAAGGTTCAGGCCAAAAATACATTGGCGCTTGCCAAACGCCACTCGACACTCAAGTGATGTACTGTCATGGTGAAAATGTCTGGCCTATCTTTACACCATGAAGCAAATCTCAAGCATTTTTGCGGCTTGCGTCACTTTTGTGACCTTGTCCATTTCAGTACAAGCTCAGATTGCCCCTCCCACCGTGCTGGGCGCTCCAGATTCAGTCTTTGTGAACATTGACACCCTAAATGGCGCTGGTGTTGTTGCCGTTCACTGGGATGTGACGAACGAGACTGCCGACGTCTTGGATTTGATGGTGACACGCTCCTTCTTAGACACAGTGTCCCCCTTTAATTACCCGTATGTTTTGGACGCCGCGGGCTCGTACGAACGATTTTGTTGGGGACAAACCTGCTTCAATTTTGGGACCGACGCGTCTCCATCTAACCCTGCTTTTTTGGTTAGTCTTGAGCCTTCGGATACGACAGACACGTTTGTAGGGGATTTCTATCCCAACGGTGTGACTGGCAACACGACCTTAAGATACTGCTTCCACCAAAACGGTCCGGCAAGTTTGGGAGCTTGCCACGACATTACGTTTGTGGTCACGGGAACCGTAGATGCTGTTTCAGCGCCAGACTTGAATCAACCGGGCCTTGCACAGATTTCCCCAAATCCCGCCTCTGATCACGTACAAATTCGCTTTGAAGGAACTCGGGATGGAGACTTGGTCATTCGCAATCTCGTGGGACAGGTATGCAAGACGGAAAGGGTCCAATCGGGGGCTTCTTTGCAAATGGTGACCCTTGAGGACATGCGCAAAGGCGTTTATCTGGTGAGTTACAACGTTGGTGGCATTGCGGTTTCGACTGAACGTCTCGTGATTCAATAGTGCCTTTTTGGTGGTCTCTTCAGCCCTTCCTTTTTACGGAATTCTTGAGGGATAGACCTTGTGCACGTTGCAATGTGCATCCTTTGCCAATCTGACAACGATACAACCGACCTTCGTAGTGAACTTCGTCGATTCATGCAGCAGAACAATTTGAAGAGAGAGGCCCTCGAGTACCACGCGAGAGAGCGGCGCGGGAAGGTGGAGGTGGTTCCGACAAAGCCGTACAGCACTCAAAGGGACCTCAGTCTGGCATACAGTCCTGGTGTTGCAGAGCCATGCAAGGTCATCGCTGATAACCCGCAAGATGTGTATACATACACAGCTAAGGGCAACCTTGTTGCAGTGATTAGCAATGGTACGGCTGTTTTGGGGCTAGGGGACATTGGCCCCGAGGCGAGCAAACCCGTGATGGAGGGAAAAGGGGTACTTTTTAAAGTTTTTGCGGACATCGATGTGTTCGACATTGAGGTAGATGCCACAGACGTTGACCAGTTTGTGGCCACGGTGAAAGCCATTGCTCCTACGTTTGGAGGCATCAATCTCGAAGACATCAAAGCGCCTGAAGCATTCGAAATTGAGCGCCGCTTGAAAGCAGAGTTAGACATTCCATTGATGCACGACGACCAGCATGGAACAGCAATCATTAGTGCTGCAGCCTTGCTCAATGCACTGAAGCTCGCGGGAAAAAAGATGGAAGATGTTCGCGTTGTTGTTAGTGGAGCTGGCGCAGCGGCCATGTCTTGTCTCGACATATACGAGCAACTCGGCATGAAACTCGAAAATGCGGCCGTATTCGACAGCCAAGGTCACATCCATGCTGGCCGGGTAGAACTCGATGAGAGCAAACAGAAGTACGCCACTCAAAAATCCTTCGCGGATCTAGGCGAAGCGATGAAGGGTGCGGATGTTTTCTTGGGTTTGAGCAAAGGGGGTCTGGTGAATACTGCCATGGTCCAAGCGATGTCAACAAACCCCATTGTATTTGCTTTGGCCAACCCCGACCCTGAAATAGCGTACGACGAGGCGATGGCCTCCCGCGAGGACGTCATCATGGCGACTGGTAGAAGTGACCACCCCAATCAAGTCAACAATGTGTTGGGCTTCCCATACATTTTTCGGGGTGCCCTGGATGTTCGTGCAACAGGGATCAACGATGCCATGAAACTGGCGGCGGTACGAGCAATTGCCTCCCTTGCAGAGGAAAACGTTCCAGACGAGGTCAGTGAAGCGTACGGAGAAGGTGCTCTGACTTTTGGCCGTGATCTCATCATTCCCAAGCCCGTGGACCCGAGATTGATCACAGCGGTGGCCCCAGCAGTGGCGAAAGCGGCAATGGATTCAGGAATTGCACAAGCACCGATCACGGACTGGGACCAATACAGGCGCCGGCTTGAGATGCGTTTGGGGAACGACAGTACGTTCTCTCGCAACATTGCGACCCGCGCAGCTCGAGCTCCCAAGCGTGTTGTCTTTGCTGAGGCTGAACGTTACAAAGTGCTGAAAGCAGCAGAAATGGCAATGGATGAGGGCATTGCTCATCCCATTTTATTGGGTCGCAGGCATCGCATTGAAGCCCTTATTGAGGAAAACAATCTGGAGTTGGATGGAGCGACCATCTTAGATGCACGCGCGGTGGATCAAGAGGAGCGTCGGAAGGCGTTTGGCAAAGTGTTTTTCGAGCGTCGAAAGCGTCACGGACTTACGGCTTTGGAAGCGGAACGGTACATGCGGAAACGCAATTATTTTGGGTCAATGTTGGTTGATCAAGGAGAGGCTGACGCTCTGGTCTCGGGATTGACCAGAAATTATCCAAATGTCATTCGTCCCGCGCTGCACTCCATCGGCAAAGCCAAGGGGGTGGATAAGGTGGCGGGGATGTACATCCTTCAAACCAAAAACGGTCCGATGTTTTTTGCTGACACGACGGTTAACACCAACCCCAGTGCCGAAGACATTGTAAATATCACATTGCTGACTGCCGAGGCAGTTCGAAATCTGCGCATCGTTCCTCGCATCGCTCTGCTGAGTTATTCCAATTTTGGCAGTTCTCAAGGTCATGATGCAGAAAAAATGGCTGAAGCAGCGCGCTACTTGCATGTACATCATCCTGAGTTGATTGTGGATGGTGAGATTCAGGCCAATTTCGCCATGAACCAAGACAAGCTTGGGGAGAGTTTTCCTTTTAGCGCACTGCACAAAAGGCAGGTCAACACCTTGATTTTCCCCAATCTCGCCGCGGGCAACATCAGTTACAAGTTGTTGCAGGAAATGGCTGGAATGGATGCGCAAGGGCCCGTATTGCTTGGCATGCGGAAAAGCGTACATATTCTTCAGATGGGGTCGAGTGCCAAAGAGATTTTGGACATGGTGCGCCTTGCCGTGGTTGACGCTCAAATCAAAGACGTACACCCGTGATTCACCATTTGCATGGCCGACTCGTCGAAAAGCACCCCACTCATGTGGTTGTGGAGTGTGGTGGTGTCGGCTACTATGTGGCAATCAGCCTGACCACATTTGATGAAATCGGAGACGATGAACTCGTTAAAATTCATACTCACATGGTGGTTCGTGAGGATGCTCAATTGCTCTATGGATTTGCGACGGAAGTAGAACGGACCCTGTTTTTGTTGCTTCTCGGGGTCAATGGCGTAGGTGCCAACACAGCTCGACTTATTTTGAGTGCCATGGACCCTGAAACGGCAGCGGCAGCGATTTCTTCTGGGGATGTGGATGCAATGAAGCGAGTGAAGGGAATAGGAGCCAAAACAGCCCAGCGAATCATTGTTGACTTGCAAGATAAAATGGGTGCCATCGGCGGTGTTCAAGGGGATTCTTCTCCATCCTTTTCTGCGGTGCACAATACAATGAAGTCAGATGCGTTAGGGGCACTGACATCGCTCGGCTTTGACAAGACGAAATGCAACCAAGTGTTGGATCAACTCCTCGAATCTCAGGGAAATTCAGCTTCGTTGGAAAGTTTGATTAAAGCGGCGCTGCGCGAACTTTGACCGACACCGACGATTGAACTTGGAACAAGCATGACCCCCTCAGTACAGGCCAATGTGCCGCCATGGAGGAAATTTTGGAGCCAATGCTTGGCGTTCATGCTATGTACTCTGGGTGCGGCGACTGCCGAAAACGCGCAAGGACAAGCAGACACGACTTTCAATTTGCCTTTTCCCCATGACAACGGGGACATGTTTAATCCTGCCGAATTTCCAGGTGGCGTGTCCTTGCAGTGGCCAAGCAATTTCAACTATGGCGTGGTTTACAATCCGATTACAGGGATGTACGAGGTGCAACAAACCATCGGAGACACCCTGGAATTCCGGCCTTCTAGTTTGTTCACATTGGATGAATATCTGAACTACAACATCGAGGGAAATTTGACGGAATTTTGGAATGAGCTCCAAGAGGAAGAGGACGAGGCTGATCGGGCTTTTGCACCCAAATTGGAGATTGACAGCGAGTTGTTTGAGATGATTTTCGGCAGCAACGAAATTGAAATCAAGCCACAGGGAACGGCGGAAATCACCCTTGGTTACACTTGGAACAATACAGAAAATCCACGTATACCAGAGCGTCAGCGTCGTGCGGGTTCAGTGGACTTCGACCAACGCATCCAATTGAATCTTGGGGGCAAAATTGGAGACAAGATTGAGCTGGGCACCCAATTCAACACACAGGCACTGTTCGATTTCGAGAATCAAATGAACATCGGGTTCCAGGGCGAGGAAGACGACATCTTGAAGAACATTGAAGCTGGCAACATCAACATGCCTTTAAATAGCAGCCTCATCGCGGGTTCGCAAAGTCTGTTTGGATTGAAGCTTGAAACGCAATGGGGACGATTGTACAACACCACTGTTTTCAGCCAACAAAAAGGTGAGCGCAGCGAGATTGAAGTGGAGGGTGGAGCTCAAACCCAGGAATTTGACATCCGTGCTGATGACTACGAAGCAAATCGTCACTACTTCTTGTCGCAGTACTTCGTGGACAAATATGACGAGGCGATGAGGTCTTTGCCTGTCCCAAATTCGGGGGCCATGATCAACCGAATCGAGGTGTATGTGGTGAATACGCAGGCCAATACGCAGGACGTCCGAAACATCGTTGCATTCACCGACCTTGGCGAGCACCCGGATTACGTATCGACCAACCTGCCTTTGGGCAATTTGATTGACAACACCAGCATTTTGGGTGGGGGCGTCTTAGAGCCTTCCACAGAGGCCACTTCAGATCGTGCTCCCAACAATTACAACAACGACCTTTTCCGAAGCATGACGCTTGATGAAGGTGTGATGAGTTACACAGGCGCCAATCAAGCGATTTCCACTGCCCTCAGCGGTGATTTAAAGCAGGGGGTCCACTACGAAAGGGTGGGGAACGCAAGAAAATTGAGCCCTTCAGAGTTCACGTACAACAGCCGTTTGGGCTTCATTTCGTTGAGACAAGCGTTGAACAACGCGGAGGTCTTGGCTGTGGCGTATGAGTACACCCTGAATGGCGAAACGTATCAAGTCGGAACGCTCTCGCAAGACGGCTATGCGGCGCCTGGAGCACTGATTTTGAAAATGTTGAAGTCTTCCGTGACCCAAGTGAAACTTGACAACGGAGATCAGGCTCCCTTGTGGCGCATCATGATGAAGAACGTCTATTCCATGGGTGCATTTGGGGTGAGCAACGAAGATTTCCGTTTGGACATTTGGTACAACGACCCGAACTCAGGTGTGGATTTAAATTACATCCCTCGTGAGCCATTGGATGGTCAGTTGTTGATTCAAGTCCTCGGTATGGATCGGATTGACATCAATGGCATGCCCAACCAAGATGGCGTATTCGACTATGTGGACAATGCCGCAGTCAATGGGGGAACCATCAACAGCCAAAACGGCCGGATTTTTTTGCCATCAGTGGAACCCTTTGGCTCCAACCTCGCAACCAAAATTGCGGAGTACATCGACAACTCTGACATTGCCTTCGCGGATCAAAACGCCATTCGCGACGCTTTGGTGCAGACCTTGGTTTATCAGCCGCTTTACGACAGCACCAAGACAGCGGCTCAGCAGATTCCTTCTCTGAATCGATTTCGCATCAAAGGACGCTTCCAGTCTCAAAGCTCGTCGGAGATTCAATTGAACGCACTCAACGTACCTGAGGGTTCTGTGACTGTGACTGCAGGTGGGGTTCGGCTCGTGGAGAATCGAGACTACACTGTGGACTACAACTTAGGACGTGTTCGCATCATCAACGATGGTCTACTTGAGTCGGGCCAAACCATCAGGGTTTCACTCGAATCCAATTCCCTCTTCAACATTCAAACGAAGACCTTGTTGGGGACACGCTTTGACTATGTCGCAAGCGACAACCTGAACATCGGTACGACCCTTTTGAACATGAGAGAACGTCCCTTGACGCGCAAAGTGAACATGGGCGACGAGCCGGTCAACAACACGGTATTGGGGGCAGATTTTTCATGGCAAACGGAAAGTCGGCTGCTCACGGAGTTGGTTGATCGTTTGCCTTTTTACAGCACCACGGCGAAGTCCACGTTTGACATCAGTGCTGAGGGCGCCTATCTCATTCCCGGTCACAGCCGGGCTGTCGGCGACGAAGGCACGGCCTACATCGATGACTTCGAAGGTTCACAGAGCACCATAGATCTGCGCGCAATCAATCGTTGGTTTTTGGCTTCTACGCCTCGTTGGCAAAACGACAAATTCCCTGAGGCCAATCTCGAAGACAATCTTGCGTCCAATTACAATCGAGCTGGGTTGAGTTGGTATACGATTGATCCATCGCTCATGAATGGCAGCGCGCTGCAAGACGGTCAGGTCGATGCGGAGATTCGTCAGGACCACAGAATGCGGCAAATTTTGCTTCGTGAGCTTTATGAAAAGGGTGATTACAGCAACAGTGCCACGGCTGGGATGCCTACAAACTTGCCCACTCTGGACATGACTTACCGTCCTACTGAGCGTGGTCCCTACAACTATGAATTGTTTGAGGGGTCAGATTTCTCTTTTGGACTTGAAGCAGATGGGACGTTGAAAAACCCGGAGCAACGTTGGGCTGGAATCCAACGTGCCTTGACCACCACAGATTTCGAAGCTGCGAACATCGAATACATTCAGTTTTGGGTGATGGACCCTTTCAATGAGGATTCTGAAAATGAGTCAGGAGGGAAGTTGTACATCAACTTGGGCAACGTCAGTGAGGACATTTTGAATGACAGCCAGCTTGAATTTGAAAATGGTCTTCCCTCGGCGAACAACACTGAATTGGAAACAGACACAAGTGCTTGGGGTGTATATCCAGACCCAACCACGTTTAATGTGGTCAATGCTTTTGACAACAGCACCAACGATTACAGTTTGCAGGATGTTGGGCTCGATGGTTTGAACTCCGAAAATGAGCGAATCTTTTTCGCATCTTGGTTGGATGGGTTGCAAGAAGACTTGAATCCAGATGCGTTGTCCGCTTACCAAAACGACCCATCGGCTGATGATTTTCGTTATTTCAGAGACCCTGGGGCGCAAGCCAACGGGGAGGACATCCTTGAGCGCTACCAGTTTTTCAGTCGTTATGAGGGCAATTCAAACACCCAACAGCCCTACGGATATCCCATCACGTCGACGACCATTCCCAACACGGAAGACATCAACGAGGATTTGACCTTGGGAACGATAGAGTCTTATTACCAGTATGAGATTCCAATGTCTGTGTCTGATTTGTCTGCGGAGAATGTGGGTCAGGGCTATTTGGCAGACGTGTTGGAAACCGTATCCAAAACCAACGGAGCTGGAGAACAACGACCCATCAAATGGTATCAATTTAAGATCCCTGTACGGGAGTATCAGCAGGCTTACAATGGCATCAGCGATTTTCGCTCCATCCGTTTCATGCGGATGTTTATGCAAGGGTGGAGTGAGCCTGTAACGCTTCGATTTGCCCGCATTGAACTCGTGCGCGGAGAGTGGCGCCGATACGAACAGAGTCTCGCAGGACTCCAAGAATTGGAGGTGGATGACCCTACAGGTACCCAATTTGCGCTGTCTGCGGTGAACTTGGAGGAAAATGGTGTGCGTCAACCAGTGCCTTATGTCATTCCGCCCGGCATCAACCAGGAAATCGATCCATCCAACCTCAACCAACGTCGATTGAATGAGCAATCGTTGGCCTTGGATGTGTGCGGACTGGAAGATGGAGATGCCCGTGCTGCCTACCGCAACATCAACTTTGACATGCGGATGTACGAGCGTTTGAAGATGTTTGTTCACGTGGAAGCCGGTCGCCAAGGTGAGATTCTCAACGAGGGCGACGTCAACGTGTTTGTGCGTTTAGGCAGTGATTACGACCAGAATTACTACGAGTACGAAATTCCCCTGAAGCCCACGCCGATAGACGTCACGGCTTTGGATGAATATGACATTTGGCCTCTTGAGAACAACATAGACATCAGCTTGGATTCTCTGCGTTTGCTCAGTTTGGACAAATTACGCAACCGTTATGTAGACGGCGAGGTTTCGGTAACTGGGGTGTACTCCGTGGTGGATGAGGGTGGCAAGCGGAGGCTCTCCGTGAAGGGGAATCCCACGCTCAGCAATGTTGTGACGGTCATGGTGGGAATTCGCAATCCGGACAAGGATTTGGAGCAGCCTCTCTGGACGTCGGATGACGGTCAACCGAAATGCGCAGAGATGTGGGTCAACGAGCTCCGACTTTCAGGGTTCAACGAAGAAGGAGGTTGGGCAGCGGTGGCACAAGCCAACGCCACCCTCGCAGATTTGGCAAATGTCAGTGTGGCGGCCAACATGTCGGTCCCCGGGTGGGGTGGATTGGAGCAACGTGTGCAGGAGCGTCAGCGTGAGACAATTCAAGGGTTGGATGCAAATGGCACCATTCAGTTGGGCAAATTGCTGCCGGACAAGCTCGGTTTGACATTGCCGATGTACGTGGGTTACAGCAATCAAACCAGCACCCCTCAATTTGACCCGCTTTCGCCGGACGTCGAAATGACGGATTTGGCAGCCATTGCAGATCAAATCACAGACCAAGACGAAATTCAAGCCATCGACTCACGGCAGCAAAGTGCGCGAAGCATTAACGAGGTTCGAAGCATCAATTTTTCCAATGTGAAAATCGCGCCTCAATTTGGAAAGGGAGGAGGAAGCAAAGACCGAAACAAGCGAAATGGCAACAACGATGCGAGCGACAAACTTACTCAGGAAAGGGAACGATTTGGCGCAAACAATCCGCGCGGGGGCAGCAGTCGCGGAGGGAGTGGCAACAGCAGCAAAGGCCTTTTTTCCATCGTCAATCCTGCGAATTTCTCAGCGAATTACAGCTACAATGAGCAGTACAGGCAAGACGTCTACACCGAGAACTTCAGAAATGTGGAGCACAGAGGTGGGCTGAATTACGCGTGGTCGCCCAAACCGAAGAAGCGTGAGCCATTTTCCAAGATTGGCTTTTTGCGGAACTCTGATTACCTCAAACTCATTCGAGATGTGAACTTTTACCTGCTGCCCAAGCAAGTGGCCGTGTCCAATCAGATGCAGCGCATGTATGAGGTGAGTACTGTGCGGGACAACATGTCGGTTCTGAATCCTTCGGCAGATTTTGATCCAATCATCACTCCGCAAGTGGTCAAGACATGGACTTGGAACCGGAATTACACGGTGAAGTATGACCTCACACAGTCCCTCAAGCTGGACTATCAGGGTTCTGCGCAAGCTTTAATCATGGAAAATCCGGGATTGATTCCTTCTGAAGCTGACGATCCAGACGCATACAATGCCTATCGCGATGAGATTCAAAACAGTTTGGTTGAAGGTGGAGAAGTGACCACCTACAACCACCAAGTCAATGGGACGTACAAATTGCCCTTGGACAAATTTCCGGTCACCGATTGGCTGAGCGCCGACACCCGCTATCAAAGCTCATTCCGTTGGGACAGAGCGCCGTTTGCCCAAGACACTCTCGGAAACACCATTCAGAACAGCCGCAACATCAGTCTCAATACGCAGGCCAACTTCAAGAACTTTTACAACAAAGTTCCTTTCTTGAAGGAAATCAACAACAAGCGACGTCCGCGGCCCTCAAGCCGCGAGGTGAGCAACGAAAAGCGAGATGGTTTTGGCAACATCATCGACGAGGAGGAAGAGGAGAAACTGGAGTTGAACATCGTAGAGCATGTGTTGCGTTTTGCCATGGGGCTGCACACTGTAAGTGGAACATACGCACGGAATGAGGGGACCATGCTTCCAGGGTACAATCCGCAGGCGTCGTTTGCGGGCTTCAATCGGAATTTTACGGCACCTGGACTGCCCTTCTTGATAGGCCATCAAAACACCGATTTGTACGGCAATGGTTTTGGTGACGGGACTTTTGCCCAGCAAGCAGCATCAAATGGGTGGCTCGTGCAGCAGGCCAATTTGAACAACCAATACACCGAGTCGTACAGTGAAAATTTCAATGTCAGGGCGAACCTGGAGCCCATTCGCGATTTCAAAATTGAATTGACCGCGAATCGCAACATTTCGAGGAATTACCAAAGTTTCTTCCGCTATGACGACGATTTGCAAGACTACGTCAACGAATCGGCCAATGAAACGGGCAACTTCACTGCCACCGTGATGACTTGGCCCACCGCGTTTGTCGATGACGACAACACCTACAACAACAGCATTTGGCAAGATTTCTTGTCTGGACGTCGCTTCATCTCTGAACGTCAAAATGAGTTGAATTACAACGATGAGCTGAATGAAATTGGATATGCTCCCGGCTTTGGCCCCATCAGTCAAAATGTAGTCGTTCCCGCTTTCATGGCAGCTTATCTTGGCCTCAAAGCGCAGGACGTCCCCCTTGATGTTTTCGAGGCGCCCGTGCGGCCCAACTGGCGTGTGAGCTACGATGGCTTGTCCAAGAATCCCAGGCTCAAAAAAACGTTTAAGCGCTTCAATTTGAACCACACTTACAGAAGCACGATGTCTTCGTCGTACAGCACCAATCTCGGTTACGAAGGGGATGAACAAGGACGACCCACGGCCACAGATCAGGGGGAATATCAGGATTACATCAGCCAGCGCCAATTCAACATGGTGACCATTTCTGAGCAACTTTCGCCACTTGTCGGTGTAGACATGAGCATCAAGACAGCCAACGACAACGAACCGCAGGTGCGCGTTGAAATCACGCGCGACCGCAATGTGAACCTTGGCCTTTCCAATTATCAAATCACGGAGACAAAAACGAAGGGTGTGGTCATTGGTGTGGGTTACAAATTTGACGACGTACCCAACCCGTTCTTAAGGACCTACGGCAAGTTGCCGATCAAGATGCTCAAGAAAACGGACTTCTTGCTTCGTTGTGATGTCAACATTCGCGAAAACAGCACAGTGATTCGCAAAATGGTGGAGCAGCAAAATCAGGTTACTGCCGGCCAGCGTCTCATATCTATCAAGCTCAGCGGTGACCTGGAAGTGAGCAGCAAAATGACCCTGCGAGCTTTTTACGACCAACAGATCAACAAGCCCAAAGTGTCGACGTCTTTTGCAACGACCAACATCAGCTCAGGAGTGGCCCTTCGATTCAATTTGACTCAGTGATTTGGGCGCGGTCAAGATGAACAATTTGGAAGGCGGAAGTGTACCTTCGTCGCATGAACATTCCAGACAATCTGAAGTACACCAAGGAGCACGAGTGGGTCCGCCTTGAAGGTGATGTGGCCGTGATTGGAATCACGGATTTTGCCCAAGGCGAATTGGGAGACATTGTATTTGTCGAAGTCGAAACTGTTGACGAGACTCTGGAGGGAGATGAGGTTTTTGGTACCGTGGAAGCCGTGAAGACGGTGAGTGACTTGTTCATGCCCGTTGGAGGGGAGATTGTGGAATTCAACGAAAGTGTAGAGGATGATCCTTCCTTGGTGAATGAGGATCCGTATGGCGAGGGTTGGTTGATCAAAATCAAGGTCAACCGAACGGCAGACGTGGAAGCTCTGCTCGACGCCGAGGGGTACAAGGCCCACATCGGATAAACTCACCACGCCCTCACGTGTCCTCTGGTCGTCTTCAAAATGCAGGTCTCCGGGTGTGGATTGCCCCTGGAACAGCAACGGTCGTGCTTGTTGGCATTCACCTGCTCCCGGGATCTGATTTGAATCTCGGCACGCAGTGGCCCTTGGAAGTCATGGACAAAGTGTTTCACGCAATTGCATTTGCAGGCTGTGGATTGACTTGGGTTGTCGCTCTTGCAAAGCAGCGCAGGTTGCAGTCGGGGTGGAAATTGGAAGGAGCAGTGCTTCTCGGGTCTCTGGTTTTGGGTACGGTTCTTGAGTATGTTCAAGACGCGTGGATGTCGGGACGGATGTTCGATTGGATGGATGTTTTTGCGGATGTCTTTGGCGCTGGAGGTGCGTTGGGCGCCTTCTTCGCCATCTTTGGTCATCGACCGGGTAGAATCGCAAGCGATTGATTAATTTCACCGTCTCAAACCTGTCTCATGCTCCGCAGAAAGACCCCTCAAGCCGATATCGAGAACAAACGGTCCACTTGGAGAGCCCTTGGATTTGTGGCTTCACTCGCTTTGATACTGTCCGCATTGGCATGGACGTCTTATGATGTCGCCATTACACGTGCGCTCGATTTTGAGGCAGACCTTCTCGAAGATGAAGAAATCCCGGTGAATGTGGTCACCCCACCGCCACCCCCACCCCCACCGCAGCAAACCACGGTGATTGAAATCGTAGATGACGAGGAGGAAATTGAGGAAGAGTTGGAAATCGAGGACATCGAACTCGACGAAGACACAGAAATCGAAATCATTGAGGATGAAGAAGACTTCGAGGAGGACACCCCATTTATGATCGTGGAAAACATGCCCGCGTTTGGGCCCTGTTTGAAGTTGCGTGGCGATGAGCGCCACCAGTGCACCCAAATGGAAATCATCCGGTTTGTCAGCACCAACACCAAGTATCCCCCGATTGCGAAAGATGCAGGCATCCAAGGCACAGTATTTGTCTACTTCGTGGTGGGCAAAAATGGCAAGGTTCGGGATGTGAAAGTCTTACGTGAAGTTGATCCTCGACTTGACAAGGAAGCGGTTCGCGTGGTTGAAAGCCTCCCTACGTTTGAGGCCGGGCAGCAGCGTGGAAAGTCAGTGTCCGTTCAGTACACGATTCCAGTGAAATTCATCATCCGTTAAAGGGTAAACCAGGAGATATCATCGAACCAACCATCGACAGCAAGTAGCGTGTAGAATGCAAAGAGGAGCGCCCCCCAGGGCATTCCTCTTTTCGCATAGAGGTAAATGCTCACCGCGTCGATGACCATCCAGTAAATCCAATTGGCAGGGTCCCCATGAATCATCCACCACGTTCCCACGAAACTGAATACTGTGGTGAACGCATCAAGCTTGGGCATGCTGCTTCCGCGACGCACCAACCAAGGAACGGCAATGAGCCAGGCTACAATTCCTGCGGCGAGTGAAAGAAGATGAGACAACCAGCCGTGCATTTCCACGACCCATTCCGCGGTTTGATACAACCACGCGCCGTACCCGGCCATGATGAAGTAAAACGAATGAAGCAGGGTCTCTGCTTGCAGATTACGTCGCCAACATGCCCAACCTAGGCCAAAGGCTCCCAAAGCGGCAAAGAGATACGCCAAAGGCAATGTGCCATTGAGGTAGAGCCACGTATACATGAGGTTAAGCACCACCCCCAAGATTTCAGCCCATCTTACCACGGCCATTGATTTAATACATGTTCGAGGCGAGCTTCTGGAGTATCTCCCTCTGCCACCAAGTAATGACGGTGTTGAAGATGTTCTCGATACTTCTGTTCGAGCATCAAACGATCCTCGAATCGAGGTAAGGTACGAAGTGGGTCTTCTTCCCAAGATGAAAGAGCAGGACACAGTATGTGAAAGTCAACTCGGGGGTCTGGTGGCGTCACGGGATGCCAACTGAAGTCGAGCTTGGCTTCCGACCAAATGCGCAGTACCAGATCTCCGGTGTCACAAATGACCCCGGGATACTCGGATTTTGCCATGGCAGCGGCATTGGATTGAGATTCGTGCAGTTCCTCAAATGTGGACTCAGAAACTTGGTCGGCCAGCACATCGGGATGCGTTCTTGCGTGCTCAGGAATCCACGCCCAACCCAAATGATTTGCAAGGTTTTTAGAAAGAGTGGTCTTCCCCGAGCATTCAACGCCAGTTACCACCACACGGCGGAATGGAGTTGGCAATGCGTCATTCATTCGGAGGGGGAGTTTTGAAATTCGGGCTCAAACACACAATTGCATGGCTCAGATAAGTTCATTTGGACATTCGGCAACAGAGTTTTCAGCATGTCCTGCTCGTCCACAGTCATCTCGTTGTGGAGCAAGTCAAGGATTTCAAGGTGCTCTAGGTGACCTAGGGATGCTGGAAAGTGCGCTAGAACATTGCCCCAGAGGCTGAGCACTTTTAAGTTTTTAATCAAATCGATGTCTATCGGTATGCCCTGCAGCGCATTTTCACCGAGACTGATGTGCTCAAGATGAGGCATGCGAAGAAGAATGTCAGGAAAATCTTCGAACCGGTTGTGGTCGGCGACGACAACTTTAAGGTCGGATAGATCTTCGAGCCACTCGGGAAAGGTTTGGAGTCGATTTCGGCTGACCAACATGTAGGTCAAATCCTTGAGCAACATCAAATCACGCGGGAGCTCTCTGAGCCTCTTTCTGCTGAGGTCGATGGCCAAGACGACGTTGCCTTCACGTTGAGCTTGAACTGCTTGCTCCACATCATCAAACCACATTGCGTCTTTGGGAAGATTCACAACGGCATCTCTTCGCGCTTGACTCCAAACGATGCATTGAAAGCCCAAGCACAAATAGAAGACAATTGAACTTTGACGAAGAAAACGGGAGTTGATGTTGCCGTGAAACATGGATGTTTAAAGTTTGGTCGAAAGTCTCAAGTTTCGGCATGAGGACTTGTGCCAGCCAGCATGGACAGGGCGCGATTGCGGTCGGCCTCCAATGCCAACTGCAAGTCTTCGCTGGAAGCAAATTTGACTTCGCTCCGCATCCAATGCATCCACTTGATGTGTAAATCCATGTCGTACCAGTTCCCCTCAGTTCCGATGAGATGCACCTCGAGCGACGGGGAGGATCCGTCATGAAAGGTCGGTCGGGTTCCCACGTTGGCCATGGCCGGGTGCCATTGATTGTCGGGAGTTTGACACCAGACCGCATAAACACCTTGAGCGGGGAGGAGTTTCAAAGGCTCATCCAACTCCAGGTTGGCTGTTGGAAATCCGAGGTCTCTTCCCACTGCGTTTCCATGCACAACACGTCCAGAAGTTGGATACGGGACGCTGAGCCACTTGTTTGCCTCGTCCACATTTCCTTGACGCAAAGCTTGTCGGACTTTGGTTGAGCTTACTCGAACGTCTTCCACTCGGTGCGCATCGAGAGCTTCAACTTGAAAGCCAAGCGCTTCTCCGAGGGTTACTAAGGTGGAAAAATTGCCAGCGCGATTGCGCCCAAATCGATGATCATCTCCGATGACCACAGCCACGGGTTGAATGCAATCCCTCATCAAACTTTTGGCGTATGCCCAAGGTGTCATTCGCGCTAGGGACAAGGTGAATGGATGCAGTACAACATTGTCAAGTCCGGCATCTTCGAGCAAGGTCAAACGTTCGTCGAGGGTGTTCAAAAGTTCCAGTCCATGGTGGTCAGGATCGAGCACCGTGCGAGGATGGGGGTGGAAGCTTAACAGGGTTGTTTCGGCGTCGTATTTCGCAGAGACTTCTTGCAATTGTTGAAGAACTGCGCGGTGTCCAGCGTGAACGCCGTCGAACGTTCCTACGGTGAGAACTGTCCGTCGGGCACCTTGAGAAGGGGTTGGAAATTCAGATGCGTGGTGATGCACTCGCACTGTGCAAAGTTAGGTGCGGAATTTCGAGGTGAACGAACTATTTTTGCCTTCGATTTCACATGTAAAACAGAACAATGTCCGCACAAGGAACCATTGCCCAAGTCATCGGCCCAGTCGTTGACATTCGATTCCCTGAAGGGGTCGCTTTGCCAAAGATTCTAGACGCCCTCGTGGTCGAACGCGCTGAAGGAAACCTGATTCTTGAAACTCAAAAACACATCGGTGAGGATACCGTTCGCGCCATCTCGATGGAGGCAACAGAGGGGTTGAGCCGGGGCATGTCGGTCCAAGCGACAGGCACAGGAATCACAATGCCCACCGGCGATGGCATCAAGGGAGGACTTTTTAACGTTGTGGGTCAAGCCATTGACGGCATCCAAGGCCGCACTTATGGCGAAGGCCGCTCCATTCACCAAGCACCACCCAAATTTGAGGAACTCAGCACGTCAACTGACGTGTTGTTCACGGGCATCAAAGTCATTGACCTGATTGAACCCTATGCAAAGGGAGGAAAGATTGGGTTGTTCGGAGGTGCGGGTGTAGGAAAAACCGTCCTCATTATGGAGCTCATCAACAACATCGCAAAGGGATATGAGGGTATCTCTGTCTTTGCTGGTGTGGGTGAACGAACCCGCGAAGGAAATGACTTGCTTCGCGAAATGATTGAGTCAGGGGTAATTAAGTATGGCGAAGCCTTCGTGGAGAGTATGGAAGCTGGTGGTTGGGATCTCAACAAGGTGGACAACAAAGAACTCGAGAACAGTCAGGCGACCTTGGTATTTGGTCAAATGAACGAGCCTCCGGGAGCCCGCGCACGTGTGGCTTTGTCTGGATTGACCGTGGCGGAATATTTCCGTGATGGCGATGAGGAAAGTGGAGGTCGTGACATTTTGTTCTTCATCGACAACATCTTCCGTTTTACTCAGGCTGGTTCAGAAGTGTCTGCACTTCTTGGACGAATGCCATCCGCTGTGGGTTATCAGCCAACACTGGCCACGGAAATGGGCGCGATGCAGGAGCGCATTACCTCGACCAAGCGTGGTTCAATCACTTCCGTACAGGCCGTATACGTGCCTGCGGATGACTTGACTGACCCTGCTCCGGCAACGACTTTTGCTCACCTGGATGCGACGACGGTGCTGTCCCGTAAAATTGCTTCCCTGGGCATCTACCCCGCGGTAGATCCTCTTGACAGTACGAGCCGAATTTTGACTCCGGACGTGGTTGGTCAAGAGCATTACGACACTGCCGAGAGGGTGAAGGAAACATTGCAACGCTACAAAGAGCTTCAAGACATCATCGCCATCCTAGGGATGGATGAATTGAGCGAAGAGGACAAGCAAACAGTGAATCGCGCAAGGCGGATGAGCCGTTTCCTTTCTCAGCCTTTCCACGTGGCAGAGCAATTCACAGGAATCCCAGGAGTTCTCGTTCCCATTGAAGACACCATCAAGGGGTTCAATATGATTTTGGACGGGGAACTCGATCAATATCCGGAAGCAGCCTTCAACTTGAAGGGAAGCATCGAAGAGGTCATTGAGGCTGGTGAGAAGATGTTGGCTGAAGCCTGAACAAGACCATCATGACCGTTGATATTCTAACTCCCGACGCCACCCTCTTTTCTGGAGAAGCCTCATATGTGGGCTTACCCGGGTCGGATGGCAGTTTGGGAATCTTAAACAATCACTCGCCTTTGGTAACTACACTCAAAGAAGGTCAGGTGGTGGTTCGCACTGAAAGCGGAGAGAAAACGTTTGACGTGATCGGAGGCAGTGTTGAGGTACTCCACAATGTCGTGACCGTGCTTGCGGAATAAGCCCAGTCCCC
>CESW01011147.1_pt1 | contig 20093 bp, 21 predicted proteins | sample 531171 | NCBI WGS metagenome assembly CESW01 (sample SAMEA2621859, study PRJEB7988) | marine metagenome | biome: marine biome (ENVO:00000447); feature: surface water layer (ENVO:00002042); material: "saline water (ENVO:00002010), including plankton (ENVO:xxxxxxxx)" | depth 5 m
TCAATTTACAAATAGGATTACAATGGCAAAATATTTAGTAGAAACATTTTATACATGCAGCTTTAAAGTATCTCACTATTTAGATGACATAAATGAGGAAAATCTTAACAATTTGGAGAAGAAAGAAGATGGTAAATTTGAAATTATTGATGTCAAGCTAGATAATAGAAAAACAAAAAATCTTCAAAGTGCTAAAAGTGGTAAGTTAGAAATAGCTTCACAACCAATAAGTAATCAAGACAGTAAAAATTCTAATAAATCGAAACCACTCGATGAAAGTTTTAAGAAAAATATAACTGATAAAATAGGCAAAAGATTTAGTATGCCTGATAGACGAAAAGGCTATATTCAAAAAGCTTCAATAGGTAATCATAAAGTATATTTGCACACTGGCGAATATGAAGACGGCAAGATAGGAGAAATTTTTATCGATACCAGTAAAGAAGGTGAGTTAGTAAAGGCTCTAATGAATAACTTCGCAATAGCAATATCATTAGGTCTTCAATATGGTGTACCGCTAGATGAATTTGTAAACGCGTATTTAGATACAAAATTTGAACCTTCTGGTAAAGTTTATGGGAATGATCGAATAATGAGTGCAAGTTCAATATTAGATTATATTTTTAGAGAGCTAGCAATTTCATATCTAAATAGAGAAGATTTGGCTCATACCCCATCTATAACTGGCAGTTCTGAAACAAATGAAAGTCAAGACAACGAAGATCAAAATCAACTAATTAAAATTGTAAAAGATATTACAAGTAAAGGCTTTGTCAGAAATGACTACAAAAAAAAGTTGGTGGACTTATCAGATATAAGAATAAACCTTAAAGGAAAAAAATAACTATTTTTTTCTTTTTGCAATATTAAGTTCTTTGAGTTGACTTTCTTCTACCTCAGACGGAGCATTCATCATTAAGTCTTGGGCATTTTGATTCATTGGAAACATCGTTACCTCTCTAATATTTTTTTCATCAGCCAAAAGCATTATAATTCTGTCTATTCCAGGGGCAATACCACCATGAGGAGGTGCTCCATAACTTAATGCATTGATCATCCCACTAAATTTCTCGTTTACTTTTACCTTTGAATATCCTGCTATTTCAAACAATTTATACATTAATTCAGGCTTATGGTTTCTAATTGCCCCAGACGATAATTCTATACCATTGCACACTATATCATATTGAAATGCTTTTAATTTAAGCGGTTCTGAAAGATCCAAATTATCGACATTACCTTGTGGCATAGAAAAAGGGTTATGGCTAAATTTAATTTTTTTTGTAATTTCGTCTATTTCAAACATTGGATAATCAATAACCCAACAGAACGAAAAAACATTTTCATCAATTAGTTTTAGATCATTTGCTATTTTATTTCTTGCGTTGCTTAATAATTTTTCAACATCAGTTTTTTTACCACAGGACATGAAAATAGTATCACCCTCATGAGCATTCATTATTTTCATTATTTCTTTTAAAGACTCTTCAGAAAAGAACTTTCCTACTGGTCCTTTAGCTATTAATTTATTCAAATTTTCAATCGAAAAATATGCAAGACCTGAAGATCCTTCATTCTTTGCCCATTTATCAATTTCATCAAAAAAACTTCTTGGTTTATCAGAAGTATTTTTTGTTACAATTCCTCTTACAATCGAGCCTTTGTTTACTAATTTTTTAAATATTTCAAAGTTAACGTCTTCTCTTTGAAAAATTTGAGTTATATCTGTTATTTCCAAAGGATTTCTTAGATCTGGTTTATCAGAACCATATCTTAGCATTGCTTCATCAAAAGGTATTCTTGGAAATTTTTCATGAAGTAATTTTTTGTCAGAAAATTTTTTGAATAAATTTACAAAAATCTCTTCTACTATTTTAAATATGTCCTCTTGTTCTACAAAAGACATTTCTAAATCCAACTGATAAAATTCTCCAGGACTTCTATCTGATCTTGCATCTTCATCTCTAAAACAAGGTGCAATTTGAAAATATTTATCAAAGCCAGAAACCATTATTAATTGTTTGAATTGTTGTGGTGCTTGAGGCAAAGCATAAAATTTGCCAGGATTTAATCTACTTGGTACCAGAAAGTCTCTTGCACCTTCAGGACTAGATGATGTTAATATGGGTGTTTGATATTCCAAAAAACCGTATTTTTGCATTTCCGATCTAATAAATGAAATAACCTTTGATCTTAAGATTATATTATTGTGGATTTTTTTTCTCCTTAAATCCAAAAATCTGTACTTAAGTCTTATTTCTTCAGAGTATTCCTGGTCAGAAAATACAGGCAATGGTAACTCCTTTGTATTGGAAAGTATTTTATATTTTTCTATTCCAACTTCAATTTCTCCAGTATTGAGATTTTTATTTATGGTATCTTTTCCTCTTTCTAAAACTTTTCCTTCTATCTGTATCACTGTTTCCAAAGAGAGTTTTTCTATCTCTTTAAAAATTGATTTACTTTCATCAATAACACATTGTGTTAGTCCATAATGATCTCGTAAATCAAGAAATAAAAGATTTCCATGATCTCTTTTTTTGTTTATCCAACCAGACAGTTTAACTGTTTCATCTTTATTATTTAAACTGAGCTCTGCGCAGTTATGTGTTCTATACTTACTCAACTTATTATCTCTTTTATTATCTTAAAATTAATTGACTTTTTTTTCTTTAAACTTAATTCATCAATCTTATATATAAATTCGTACATTTTGCTATACGATCTAGCAATTCTTTTGATAATATAATCTATAATTTTATTATCTAATTTAATTTGTCGATCAGAAAAATTTTTTAAAATTATTGCATAAATCAATTCATCATCTGGTTGTTCAATTTTTGCAACTATACAATTCTTTAATCTTGAGACTAAATCTGGAAGTGAAAATTTCATTGTATCTATTGGTATTTTTGATGTAATTAATAGATATTTGTTATCTTGCTCTACAAGATTAAATATAGAGTAAAGCATCTTCTCATCAAAATTTTTGTTCAAATCCTCAATTATTATATTATTTGATAATTTTATTTTTTTTAATATTTCGTCGTTAATATTGCTGGAATTTAAATATAAAGCATTACTTTTCATTTTAAATATTGTTGATAAATGTGTTTTGCCAGAATGCTTTTCTCCAGCCAGGTTAACAATTTTTTTTTCCCACTTTGGCCATGTTTCAATAATATTTTTTGCAAAATAATTACTCTTAGATACATAATAATCATTTTCATCAAAACTTTCTGAGATACCAAATTCTAGAAGTTTTTGATCTAAATCTCTCATTTTATTTTCCAAATTTCACTAGAAGAATTTATTTTAATGTTATTTGTATTTAAAGTACTTAGGAATTTATCAGGATCGCTATTATAAATTATTCTATATATGATTTCTTTACTATTCATTTTTTCAATTTCGTATTCATATACAAAATCTGACCGATTTAATATATTTTCAATTTTATCAGTTAATTCAAAATTACTATTTTTTATTGAAATTCTTATAGGTATACTAATTAAGGTATTTATCTTATTAATTAACTTCCATTTATCTTCATAAGAATTTTTTAAGGTCAAAATAATTTTATCTAATTCTTGCTTAGTATAAGTGATATTATTTTTATTTAAATTAAAATTAAAATTATAGTTTGAAAAACTTAATTTAGAAAATATTTTCAAATTATTTTTATTTTTATAGAATATTACAACAAATATATTCTTAAAGTTATATTTGTTTGTTATCTCAGATAGATCATAGTTTTCAATATTATTTTTTATTTTTTGAAAAAAATTAAAATTTTCTATATTCTTGTCAGGTAAATTATAATTTAATAAAAAGTAACTTTTATTTATGGTGTTCCAATTATCATAAAAATAATTCTGACTAAAGTATTTAAGTTCATTTGTTTGAGTATCAATTAAGATTGGAATAAAGAGAACCTCGGTATTCTTGGGTATTGAGGAAATAACATTTTTATTTCTAATAAAAGATAATAATTTTTTTTTATTAAACTTTAACTCAAAATCTACCTCGTAATAATTATTTACAAATTTTTCATTTGTTATCGAAAAACTATCAATTAATGAGGTTATTTTATTATTTGATATATTTTTGAAAAAACCTTTATCTTTATTTTCTACAATTCTAAATATTAAACTTTCAAATCCTTTCTTGAAACCCCTATTTATTACTTCGTCTTTACTAAAATTTACATCGTATTGTTCTTTAATATTAATATTTTTGACTGTGTAATAATCTGCAAGTACTTTAATTGTGGAAAACTCGATAAAAATTAAAATCAAAAGTAAAAAAAAAAAGTATAAATGACTTGAATTTTTATTTTTAATAAAAGGCATAATTTTAAATGAGATCAAAAAATTTCACGTATGAAAAAAGTGGTGTTAACATAAAAAAAGCAGATAAGTTTATTAAATATATATCCTCAAGTACAAAAAAATCAAAAAAAAGTGGTGAATTTAAGAATATTGGTGGATTTGGAGCACTTACAAAACTGCCAAGTAAATTAAAAAATCCATACCTTGTAACCAGCACAGATGGAGTTGGTACAAAAATAGAAATAGCAAATTTACTAAATAAATATGATACTATTGGAATAGATCTTGTCGCAATGTGCGTTAATGATCTTATAGTTCAAGGGGCAAAGCCTTTACTTTTTTTAGATTACATATCAGTTGAAAGAATTAATTTAAATAAATTAAAAAGTATTATCAAAGGCATTATTAAAGGTTGTAAATTAGCTGACTGCGAATTAGTTGGTGGTGAGACTGCAGAGATGCCAGGAACATATTCTAAAGGAAAATTCGATATAGCGGGATTTTCTTTGGGATTAGTAGAAAAAGATAAAATTTTAACTAACAAAATAAAAGAAAAAGATTTGATAATAGCGATACCTTCAAGTGGACTTCATTCTAATGGTTTCTCTTTAGTAAGAGATATTATAAAAAAAAAAAAAATAAATATAAAAAAAAATTTTTTTTTAAAAAAAGAGTTACTGGAGCCAACAAAAGTATATGTAACGCATATTTTAGAATTAATTAATAGAAAATATTTAAATGGGTGCGCAAATATCACAGGGGGAGGATTAGAAGATAATATTAAAAGAATTATTCCAAATAATTTATGTGCTAAAATAAATTTAGAGAAGATAAAAATATTAGAAATATTTAGATGGCTTAAAAATAAAGGAATTAGTGAAATAGAAATGCTAAAAACTTTTAATTGTGGAGTTGGTTTTTGTTTAATAATTAAACCTAGCAATTATAAAAAAATAATTAAATTTTTTCCAAAAAAATACAAGCCATATATTATTGGTAAAATCACTAAAAACTCAAAAAAAGTAAAGTTAAGTGGAAAAATCTATTGGTAAAATAAATACAGCTGTTTTTATTAGTGGTAGAGGCAGCAATCTTAAGTCATTAATTAAATATTCAAAAACAAAAAAAACACTAATTAAAATTGTTTTGGTAATTTCAAATAATTCTAATGCTAGAGGATTAGAATACGCAACAAAATCAAAAATATATAATACTACATTAAAATATACTAAAAGAAGTAATTTTGAAATTCGAGCACTTAAGTTATTAAAAAAAAAAAATGTTGGTTTAATTTGTTTAGCGGGATTTATGAAAATACTTTCTAAAAGTTTTATAAAAAAATTCAATAAGCCTATACTTAATATTCATCCATCACTTCTTCCTAAATATAAAGGATTAAATACACACAGTAGAATAATTAAAAACAAAGAAAAATACTCAGGCGCTACAGTTCATATTGTAAATCAAAAATTAGATTCTGGAAAAATTATATTACAAAAAAAAGTAAAAATCTTAAAATTAGATAGTAAAAAAAGTTTGGAAAAAAAAATTCTTAAAATCGAGCATAAAATCTATCCCAAAGCAATAATTAAATTATTAACTAATTATTAAAAAAAAACTCTAGCTCAACTTTTGCGTTTTCAAGACTATCAGATCCATGAACAGAATTTTTATCAATTGAAATACCGTATTTTTTCCTCAATGTTCCTTCTTTTGCATCTACAGGATTTGTTGCACCCATTAACATCCTATTTTCTATGACAGCATTTTCTCGTTGTAAAGTCATAACTATAATGGGGCCTGAAGATAAATAAGAGCATAAATCATTATAAAATGGTTTTGATTCATGGACTTTATAAAATTTTTCAGCTTCTTCTTTAGAAATATGAATTTTTTTTTCTTTTAAAATTTCAAATCCTTTGCTTAAAAATTCTTGCTTAATTTGGTCTTGAATATTTCTTTCAACAGCATCTGGTTTAATAATAGACAGAGTTTGTTCAATATTACTCATAATTATCTTCTATTAATTTATTTAATAATCTAACTCCATAGCCAGTTGCTCCACCTGAGTTTAACGCGCCTCCATATTTTGAGAAAGCCATGCCTGCAATATCTAAATGAGCCCAAGGAGTTTTATTGATTATAAATCTCTTCAAAAACTGTGCTGCTGTTGTAGATCCTGCCCCACCTATATAATTAATATTTTGCATATCTGCATTTTTAGAATTTATTAATTTGTCAAAATTATCATTTAATGGCATTCTCCAAAGTTTTTCTTCAACACCTTCACCGGCATCTATTAATTGCTTGGATAATTTATCATTATTTGAAAATAGGCCCGCATATTCTGAGCCAAGAGAAACAATTATAGCTCCTGTTAATGTGGCTAGGTCGACAATAAATTGAGGCTTAAATTTTTCTTCTGTAAATGTCAGAGCGTCAGCTAAAACCAATCTTCCTTCTGCATCTGTATTTAAAATTTCAATAGTTTTCCCACTGTAAGATTTTACAATGTCTCCTGGTCTTTGAGCATTTCCACTTACCATATTTTCCACCAGCCCTACCACACCAACAGCATTAATTTTTGATTTTCTTAACGCAAGAGTTTTCATTAAACCAACTACAGTTGCAGATCCTGCCATATCATATGTCATATCTTCCATAAATTTGGCTGGTTTCAGAGAATAACCTCCAGTATCAAAACATACACCTTTTCCAACAAACCCCAATGGTTTCGATTTATTTTTTGCACCATTCCATTCTATTGTTACTAAATAGGATCCTCTCACACTTCCTTGACCTACACCTAATAAAGCATTCATGCCCATTTTTTTTAATTTTTTTTGATCATAGACATTAACTTTTAGTCCAAATCTTCTTAATTTGGTAATTCGTTTAGCATACTCATCTGGATGAAGAATATTTCCTGGTTCAGATACAAGATCTCTAGTGAGAAAAATACCTTCTAAAAGTGAATTTAACTTTCTTCTCAACACATTTGATTTTTTAACTTTATCTCCAACAACAGATAAATTAATAGAAATATTTTTTGTTTTATCTGTTTTATAAATATTAAATTCATACGCTCTAAGCTTTACGCCATGTAAAAACTTTTCTAACTGTACACTTGTAAGATGAGCTGTATTCGACGCTAAAAACGAATTATCAATTTTGTTGTTTTTTAAAAAAGCGTATAAATTCGAACCTGTTTTCTCGAAATCCAACGAAGTTTTTGACATCATACAATTTACAAAAATATAATTTTTGTCATTTATACTCTTTAGAAGGATTTTTTTTTCTAAAAATAACTTATTATTAAATAATGATTTACTAAGTGATTTAAGTATTTTATTTTTAGAATTCTTATCTTTTATTATAATAATCTCGTTTTCTTTAGCTTCTTTTGGTGCTTTGTTTCTAAATTCTAATTTTAGCTTCATTTTTTTGAAATATTTAATAGATAATGTTGTATATTTATAAAATTAATAAATTCAATGGATAAATTAATATTTCGTAAATTATCGCAGGATATTTTTAGTTTCTTTTTACTATCCTCTTTAGCAATAACTGTGATAATTTGGGTTATACAAGGCGTAAATTTATTGGATATTGTCTCTGAGGATGGTCACGCGATTCAGGTTTATTTCTCCTATTCAATCCTAACAATACCGAAGATTTTTAGCAAATTACTTATTTTTACTTATTTTTTAACATTATTTATAATTTTAAATAGATATGAGGAAAATAATGAGATTTTAGTTTTTTGGACTAATGGGATAAAGAAAATTTCTTTTATCAATTTTATTGCAAGGTTATCCATAGCCTTTGTTCTTTTGCAACTGTTTTTGAGCACCATTGTTGTCCCATACTCTCAAAATTTAGCACAAGAATATTTAAAAAATTCATCAATAGAATTTTTTCCAAAATTAATACAAGAAAAAAAATTTACTAATTTAATGAATAATTTAACAATTTTTGCTGATCAGTATGACATAAATGGAGTCCTCAAAGGTATCTACATTAAAGAAAAAATTAATGATAGTGACTATAAAATTATAATTGCTAGCGAAGGAAATTTAATTAAATCAAAAAATGGATATAATTTTAAACTTTATGATGGAAAAATAACTAATATTGATTCAAGGGGAAATTTTAATTTGGGATTTAAAGAAACTGTTTATGAGCTTTCAACACTAGGTTCAAAAACTAGAAAAGAAAAAAAATTAAGCGAAACCAGTAGTTTATTTTTATTTGATTGTCTTGAAAATTTTTTGGATTTTAGAAAAGATACGAAAATTAGATGTGGTAATGAAAATAGTTTTTTGATCAAAGATATATACGAAGAATTTTTTCAAAGAATTATACAACCAATTTATATTATAATTTTATCTCTTTTAAGCTCGTCAATTATTTTAAAGTCTAAAATTAAATTCCTTCCCAATTATTATAAATCTTTTTTGTTTATTTTAGGCTTCTCTATAATAATATTTTCTGAATTAAGTTATAAATTTGTTGGTTATTCTAATTTAACAGAAATAATATTTATATTTCTTCCAATAATTTTTATTATTTTTTTTTATTTTATTATTTTAATAAAATCAAAATTTAATTTGAGCTATTTATGATTATAAAAAAATATCAGTCTTATTTATATTCGCAATTTACAAAAATTTTTTTATTTGTGAGTTTGGTTTTTTTTTGTATTATATCTATAATTAATATTTTTGAGGAAATTAGATTTCACGAAAAATATAATACTGAGACCTATTACATAATTTACTTATCTTTTTTAAATGCACCTGCAGTAATGTTTGAAATATTTCCTTTTATATTTTTAATATCGATTAAGTTTTTTTATTTGAGGTTTAGTGAAAAAAATGAGTTAAATATTTTGAATATGAATGGAGTTAGTAAATTAAAGATTATTTATTTTTTGTCTTTATTATCTATGTTTTTAGGTGTTTTTATACTTTTAGTATATTATTCTTTCTCATCAGAATTAAAAAATAAGTATTTAGATATAAAAAATAGTTTTTCAAATTCTAATGAATACTTAGCTGTTGTAAATGACGATGGTTTATGGATTAAAGAAGAAGTAGATAACAACATATTCATCATTCATGCTGAGAAATTTGATAAAAATAAACTCAAATCACTAACAATTACTGAGACGGACAAATATTACAAGAATAAGAGTACAATTAATGCAGAAGAGGCTGTTATATCTTCAAAAAATTGGCAATTGTCAAACGTAAGTATTCTAAATGATAATGGATTAAATTACAGTTACAAAAGTTACGTTTACAACTCTACATTTACTGGTGAAATAATATCTAATTTATTTTCTAATTTGAATTCACTGAACATCTACGAGTTACACAAATTATCTAATAGTTATCTTAAAATAGGTTACTCAAACACTGATATAAAAATACATTTAAATAAAATTTATAGTATGCCAATATTTTATGTACTAATGACAATTTTAGGTTTTATTATAATAAACAAATTTAAAAAAATAAAATCAAAGTTTTTTACAATAATTTTTGGAATATTTATATCTGTCCTAGTTTATTATTTAAATTATTTTGCAAGCTTATTAGGTAACAAAGGAGTTTTGCCAATTCATCTTTCAGTTTGGATCCCTCTTTTGTTATTATTTTTAATATGTAATATTGGATTACTTAAAGTAAATGAAAATTAAAAATATATTATTTGCACTAATTATTTATTTGATTTCTGTCACAAATATTTTGTCGGATGAAATTAAATTTGATGCAAATGAATTAAAAATTAAAGATAATGGAAATATAACTTTTGCCTATGATGCAAATATTTATTTACCAGTGAGGAATATTAAAATTTTTTCAAAAATAGCTGAATACAACAAATCAAAGGAAATTATAACTTTGTCAAATGACGTATATTTGAATGATATTGAAAATAACCTTATATTAAAAGGAAGTAAAATTATTTATAAAATTAAAAAAGATATTTATTATACAGTTGGTAAATCTGAGATATCTGTAGATAAAAAATATAAAATTTTTTCAGAAAATATTACATATGATAGAAAATCAAATGCTCTTTTTAGTAAAAAAGATACTATAATTGAGGATAGAGAAAAAAATATTTATAAGCTTAAGGAAAAATTTAATTTTGATACCTTAAATGAGATAATTTATTCAAAAAAAACGGTAATTTTGGATAAAAATGATAATAAATACATATTTGACGATACAGCAATTAATTTAAAAACAAAAGAAGTAGCTGGCAATGAAATTAAGTTAGAATTTGAAGATTCTTATTTTGGTAATAAAAAAAATGACCCTATTTTAAAAGGTAGAAGCGCGTATTCAAATGATGATGAATTAAAAGTTTATAAAGCTGTCTTTTCTACTTGCAATATTCAAGAAAAAAAATGCAGAGGATGGGAATTAAGTACTGAGGAATTTAGTCATGATAAAGAAAAGAAGCTATTTGAATATAGAGACTCATGGCTAAAAATTTTCAATTATAAAGTCTTTTACCTACCATATTTTAATCATCCTGATCCAACGGTAAAAAGAAAATCCGGTTTTTTAACACCTTCATATACCAGCTCAGATACTTTGGGTACATCATTAAATATTCCATACTTTAGAGTGTTATCAAAGGATAAAGACATTACTTTTAGTCCAAGATTTTATGTCGATAAAAGTTTTTTATTTCAAAACGAATATAGACAAGCCTTACAGAATTCAAATATTTTAAGTGATTTTAGCTTTTTAGTTGGTAATGAAGGTACTAAAGGTCATTTTTTTTTCAATCAAATTGGATCAATGTCAAAAAATGCAAATTATGAAATTAATCTGCAAGATGTTAAGGGTGACAATTATCTAAAGAGTCATAAATTAATTAATACATCCACATTAATTAAAGATGATAATATTTTATTATCTAATTTTGATATAAATTTACAATTTAAAGACTCAAGTTTGTTTTCGTCTTTCAAAATTTATGAGGACTTATCGAGAAATTTTCACGACAGATACCAGTATATTTTTCCAGAATTTAGCTTTAGTAAAAATTTAGATATTCCTAGAGATTATAATGGATCATTTAATTTTAATACATATGGTTATAACAAACATTATGAAACAAATATTACTGAGGCAGTTTTAACTAATGATTTTCTCTTTAGCTCATACAATTATATTAATACAAAAGGCATGCAATCTAATTATAATTTACTATTGAAAAATTCTAATAATTACTCAAACAATTCAAATAACTTCAATGAAAATGCCGAATATGATCTGTTTGGGTTAATAAAATTTGATGCAAGCTTACCTTTAGAAAAAAGAACGAATAATTACAATCATTATTTAAAACCTATAGTATCAGCAATGTATAGCCCAAACGGAAATGATAATTTGTCGAATAAAGATGTATTGTTAAACTATGACTCCGTTTTTAGTTTGAACAGAATAGGCTCAACATATCAAGTAGAAGGAGGCGAATCGTTAAGCTTAGGATTGGAATTTAAAAAAGATAGATCAGATGGAAAAAATATTTTAGAATTTAAAACAGCTAATGTAATTAAGGCTAAAGAAAATAATAATCTACCCACTAAATCAAAGTTAAATAAAACACGTTCTGATATTTTTGGAATGTTAAATTATAACATAAATGATAATTTAACATTGGAATATTTTTATTCATACGATAGAGATCTCGAATATTCTAATTTAGATGGTTTAAATTTAGAATTTAATAATAACAACTTTTTAACAAATTTTTATTATTATTCTGAGAATAATGATTTCGGTGATAAAGAAAGTATAAAAAATTTAAGTGACTTCTATATTGATGATGAAAATAAAATTGGGTTTGAAATTTCAAAAAACTTAAAGGATGATTTTACTCAATATTATGATTTAATTTATGAATATAAAACTGACTGTTTATCTTTAAATTTTAGTTACAATAAATCATTTTATAATGATGGAGATTTAGAACCGAATAAAAGTTTGTCTTTTTTAATTAAAATAATTCCTTTTACTGATATTGGAGTTTCTAATATTGGAAAAATAATTAATAATTAAATATATGTTTAAGCTTAAAATTTTAATTATTAGTATATTAGTTTTATCAATTAATAACTCATTTTCGAATATAAAAATAAAATATAAAATACAGAATGAAATAATAACAAATATAGATATTGAAGAAGAAAAAAAATACTTAATATTTCTTAATCCAAACCTAAAAAATCTTACTACAGAACAGATAACAAAAATATCTGAGAACTCTCTGATACGTGAAATAATTAAAAAAAGGGAGTTGAAGCGAATATTTAAAGATTTTGAAGACAAAAAATTTATAGATAAAGTGAAATTAAATTTATTTAAATTCAAAGGTGTAAGCAATGAAAATGAATTTAAAAAAATCTTATTTAGTGAAGATATAAATTATGAAAGAGTAATTGACAAAATTAAATACGAAGGAATGTGGAATGAATTAATATTCCGTAAATATATTAACTCAGTAAGAATAAATGAAAAAAATTTAAAACTAAAACTAACTAATAAAATTTCTAATAGTAAAAAATTTGAATATAATCTATCAGAAATATTATTTGAAATTAAAGATACTAATGATTTAAACAAATTATATAAAGAAATTTTGGACTATATAAATATCAACAGCTTTGATGCAGCCGTATCAAAATATAGTATTTCTAATAGTTCTTTAAGTGGCGGTAAATTAGGATGGATAAAAGAAACATTGCTCTCAGAAAGTTTGGTAAAAATTTTAAGTTCTCTGAAGAATGAATCTATTACTAAACCTATTAAATACCCCAATGGCTATTTAGTATTAAAAATTAATAACAAAAGAGAGATCAGACAGAATATTGATTTAGAAAAAGAACTGCAAGAAATGATTAAATTTGAACAAAATAAACAACTAAACCAGTTTTCTCTTTTATTTTATAAAAAGTTGAAACAAAATATAGAGATAAATGAATATTGATTACATTTTGATTGTTCTAGGGGAGCCTTATAGTACTTTTTCCGAGATTCTTGGAAAATATTTTATAAAAAAAAAAAAATTAAAACAAAAAATTATTATAATTGGAAATGAAAAGTTACTTAAGGATCAACTAAAGTCTCTAAACTATACGATAGCAATAAATAATATTTCTAAAATTGAAAATTCAAAAAATAATATTATAAATTTAATTAATATTAATTTTGAATATTCAAAAATTTTTTCTGAAATTTCAAATAAGTCAAATATTTATATTGATAATTGTTTTAAAATAGCTTTAAAAATATTAAAAAAAATAAAGTATAAAGGAGTATTAATAAATGGTCCAGTATCGAAGAAAAATTTTCTTAAAAATAAATATTTAGGAATAACAGAATACTTATCCCATAAAACCAATTCAAAATATGAAGTGATGCTTATTTATAATGATAAATTATCAGTAACTCCCATAACAACACATATTCCATTAAAGCATGTAGTAAAAAAAATTAATAAAACAATAATTATCAAAAATATAATTAAGATAAATAATTTTTATCAAAAAAAATTAAATAAAACTGCAAAAATTGCTATTTTAGGAGTTAATCCACATTGTGAAACAATAGACAATTACAGTGAAGAAAAAGAAATTATTTTACCTGCTATAAAACATTTAAAAAAAAATAAAATTAATATTGATGGTCCGTTTCCAGCAGATACATTTTTTATGGAGAAAAATTTGAGGAAATATAATGTAGTGGTTGGGATGTATCATGATCAGGTTTTAACTCCTATAAAAACTATATATAAATTTAATGCTATAAATTTAACATTAGGACTTCCGTTTATAAGAATTTCACCAGATCATGGACCAAATTCTGAAATGTTAGGTAAAAATAAATCGGATCCATCATCTTTCATATCCGCAATGAATTTTATAGAAAATTTAAAATAATATGAAACCTAAAAAAAGTTTAGGTCAAAACTTTTTAGAGGATAAAGAAATTTTAAATAAAATAGTAAAATTAGGAAATATTAAAAACGATGATATAGTTTTAGAAATTGGTCCTGGCACAGGAAATCTAACTGAAGAAATTTTAAAAAAGAAACCAAACAAATTAATAATTGTAGAAAAAGATAAATTTCTCTCAACTATATTAGAGAAAAAATTTGGTGAAAATGTGAAAATTATAAATAAAGATATATTAGAATGCTATCAAGAACTTTCATATAGTAAACCAATAAAAGTATTTGGTAATTTGCCTTATAATATATCAACTAAAATATTGACTTCTTTTATTAACATTAACAATTTAAATAAAATTGTTTCTAAATTTATCTTTGTATTTCAAAAAGAAGTTGCAGAAAGGATTGTTGCAAAAGAAAATACTAGGGAATATGGAAGATTATCAATTCTAACATCTTGGAAAATGTTATCATCAAAGGTTTTAGATATATCTCCAAATAATTTTTTCCCGAAACCAAAAGTTTGGAGTTCATTAATTATTTTAGAACCTAAAAAAAAAATTGAAAGTTTAAAAAAAACAAAAAATCTTGAACATGTTACAAACATTTTTTTCAACCAAAGAAGAAAAATGATCAGGCAACCTATGAAACAATTATTTTCTAATTTTGAAAATTCTGCAGAAAAACTAGATATAGATTTAAATTTAAGGCCACAAAATTTATCTGCAAATAAGTACTTAGAAATATGTAAACTTTACGAAAACTTAAATTAATAATTTTTTTACATGATCTTTAATAAAATTACGATTAAAAGTTGTTTTTTTTTTATTTTTTATTAAACGCATAATTTTGCTATAACAATTTTTTAAGTCATCATTTATAATTACGTAATCGTATTCTATCCATCTTGATAAGTCTTTAGAAAAACTTTTCATTCTTTTTTTTACAGTCTTCATATTTTTTTTCTCTCTCTTTACAAGCCTTTTTAGAAGTTCATTTTTTGAGGGGGGTAAGATAAAAATTGTTAATAATCTGTAATCCAGTTTTTTGTTTCTTATTTGCCTAGTGCCCTGCCAGTCTATATCAAAAACAATATTTTTTCCCTTTTTAAGTTTATCAATAATTATATCTTTTGAAGAACCATAATAATTATCAAATACTTTTGCATGCTCAAGAAATTTTTTTTTTTTTATTAGTTTTTTAAAAATTTTTTTAGATGTGAAATGGTAATCTTTACCATCTTTTTCATTTTGCCGGGGTAGCCTAGTTGTATGAGAAATTGAAACCGAATAGTTCTTGTTTTTTGAAATTTTCTTAACTAAAGTGGTTTTGCCAGCACCCGATGGGGATGATAAAATTATCATACTCCCTTTTTTTAAGCTGGGCATTTATATTAAAATTAGTTTGCTTTGTTTTCAATAAATTTTACAGCATCTCCTACCGTAAGAATTTTTTCTGCATCGCTATCTGAAATTTCGGATCCAAATTCTTCTTCAAAGGCCATTACTAGTTCAACTGTATCTAAACTATCTGCACCAAGATCGTCAATGAAACTTGACTCTTCTGTTACTTTCGCTTCGTCTATACCAAGATGATCAGCAACAATTTTTTTTACTTTACCTGAGATATCTTCTGACATTTTTTCCCTTTTGTTTATTTTTGTTAATAATTATTTATAATATTTTGTCAACTAAAATACATACCACCATTAACATGTAGTGTTTCTCCTGAAATATAGTCTGATAAATCAGAAGACAAAAAAACTACGCTGTTTGCAACGTCATCTGGCTCACCAAACCTATCTAATGAAATTTTAGACTGAAGCTTTTTTTTATAGTCTTCGGAAATTTTATCTGTCATCTCAGATATTATAAAACCTGGTGAAATACAATTTATCTTAATATTTTTTTTTCCGTATTCTAAAGCTAAACTTTTTGTCATACCAACGAGACCGGCCTTAGATGCTGCATAATTAGCCTGTCCAATATTCCCTGTATGACCTACAACTGATGTTATATTTATAATCTTTCCAGTTTTATTTTTTAACATTTTTTTAATTGTGTACTTACTAACTAAAAAAGATGAGGTCAGATTAATATTTATAACCTTACTCCACTCTTCATCTTTCATTCTAATTGCAAGGTTATCAGATGTTATTCCTGCATTATTTATCAAAATGTCAATTTTTCCATCAAAAATTTCGTTTACTTCATTCACAAAATTTTCAATCATAGAGTGGTCAGAAATATCAAACTGCTTTATATTTATTTCTTTGTACTTATCTTTTAATATTTTAAGTCTCTCTGATTTGGTTCCAGTTGCCAAAATATTTGCATTACAATTATGTAATTTATTCACAATTGAGCCACCAATGATTCCTGTGGCACCAGTAACCAGGATATTTTTATTTTTTAAATCAATCATCTATTAATATATCAATATCATTTAATTTGTTTACTTGATTTAATTTTATATTTCTATCTATTCTTTTTACTAGTCCTGACAACACTTTTCCAGGTCCAATTTCAATGAAAGCTTTTGTTCCATGAGAAATCATATTTATGACGCTCTCTCTCCATCTTACTGGTTTTTCAATTTGTTGAATTAAAAGTTTTTTTATATCTAATGACCGATTGACAGGTTCTGCTGTAACATTTGAAATTATATCGATAATTGGATCTTTAAAATCTAAAGTATTTATTTTTTCCTCCATTTCTTTAGCAGCTTTATTCATTAATGGACAATGAAAAGGTGCACTTACTGAGAGTTTAACAAATTTAATATTTTTTTTTTTTAAATCTAATTGAAGCTTTTCCAATGCATTAGTTCTCCCACTTATAGCTATCTGTCCTAGTGTATTATCGTTCGCAATATAACATGAATACTTTTTAGCATTTTCATCTAAAATTTCTGTCATTTGTTTTATGTCAATACCTAAGACTGCAATCATTCCTCCTTCGCCAGATGGCACTGCATTTTGCATTGCAATGGCTCTACTATTCAATATATTTAATGTCTGCTCAAAACTAATCGATCCTGCGCAACAAAGAGCTGAATATTCTCCAAGAGAATGTCCTGCATAATATTTTGCTTTATTAATATTTAATTTATTTTGTTTTTCTATAACTTTGAAAATAGAGTAACTTGCTAAAAATATTGCTGGCTGTGTATTTACAGTTAAATCCAATTCTTGTTGCGACCCTTCAAGTATAATTTTACTTAGTTTTTTTTTTAAAATTTCGTCTGAATGTAAAAAAAAATCTTTTACATAATCATAGTTCTCATAAAATTCTTTAGCCATTCCGACTATTTGAGAGCCTTGTCCAGGAAAGATAACAGAATACATAAAAACGTTATAAAATTGAGTGTTTTTTTATATTGTAATTAAAATTTTATAATAGTATATCCTCAACTTTTTAAAAGATATAATATGAATTATTACGAACATACTTTAGTTGCAAGACAAGACACATCTTCAACACAAATAAAACAACTAAAAGATAAATATTCAAAAATAATTGAAAATAACGATGGAAATATAATTAAATTTGAAAGCTGGGGTTTAATGTACTTATCATATTTAATTAAAAAAAATAAAAAAGGCAACTATCTCCATTTTAAATTCGAGGGAAAAAGTAATACGATTAAAGAATTAGAAAAAAATGAGAAAATTGATAAAAACTTATTAAGATATTTGACAGTTAAAGTAAAAAAATTCGATCTTGAAACAAATTATTTTAAAAAAAATGAAGAGGATAAGAAATAAATTTAAATGAAAAAAAGAAATTTAAAAAAAAAGAGTACACAAAACAACTTTTCAAAGCTAAGTATTTTTCAAAATCAGAAATATAGATTTAAAAAGAAATGTCCGCTCTCGGGTAAAGGAGCTCCTGTTATTGACTATAAAAATATAAAACTTCTTAAGAGATATATCTCAGAAAATGGAAAGATATTACCTTCTCGAATAACCTCAGTGAGTCAAAAGAAACAAAGGGATTTATCTATCTCAATCAAGAGGGCAAGAAACCTAGCTTTAATTTAAAATGAAAGTCATACTATTAGAAAATGTCAGAAAAGTAGGCTCTATTGGTGAAGTAATAGATGTGAGAAGAGGATTCGCTAGAAATTTTCTAATTTCAAAGAAAAAAGCTCTTTATGCTTCAAAAGAAAATATTAAAGAAGTTGAAAAAATTAAAGCTGAACTAAATAAGAAAGATATAGAAAAAAAGAATTTAGCCAAAAATATTGATGAGAAATTAAAAAATAAAGAGTTTATAATTAAAAAATTGTCAACTGAAAATAAAGAGTTGTATGGGTCGGTAAAGCCTACTGAAATTTCAAAAATACTAAAAGAACAATTCTCTGTTGATATAAATCCATCTACAATACAGCCTTTAAATGAAATTAAATCATTAGGAAATTTTAAAGTTGTATTAAATTTACATTCCGAAGTGCAAACAAATATTAGTATTAATGTTGTATCTCAAGAAGAAAATTAACTTTATACATTTTTTTCCCCAATAAATATTTACCTTTGAAAACTTAAAAAAACTTCTTAAGTTTACTAATGTCTCAATCTTTAAATATTCTAAAAACTAAAGCTGAAGAATTACCTAATAATATAGAGGCTGAACAATCTGTAATTGGATCTATTCTTTTATCAAATGAAATTTTTGATGAAGTAAGTTTAATAATTTCAAATAAAAATTTTTATGATCCTATACACAAAAGAATATTTGAGGCTTTAGAAAAGCTTATCTATAGCGGAATGCTTGCTAATCCAATTACTTTAAAAAATTATTTTGAAAAAGAAAAAGATGAATTAAATATTCCAGAATATCTAGTTAAAATAACCAAATTCTCTACTTCCTCAAGACAAGCTTTGGAATACTCAAAGCTAATTTTTGATCTTTATGTAAAAAGAGAATTAATAAAAATTTCAGGAGAAGTCATTGATCAAGCAAAACTTAATGATCTAGGGACAGATGGACAAAAAATAATTGAAAGTTATGAAAAATCTTTATTCGATCTTGCTGAAAAAGGATCGTTCAGTTCGTCATTAATAAAATTTGACGAAGCTATGAGACAAACAATTGAAATGGCATCAAATGCTTATAGAAATGAGGAAGGTATAGTTGGTGTACCAACTGGATTAAAAGATTTAGATGATAGATTAGGTGGATTACATAAATCAGACCTTGTTATTATTGCCGGAAGACCATCTATGGGTAAGACAGCTTTGGCTACTAACATTGCATTTAATGCGGCACAGAAAATTCAGGAAAGTGGAGAAAAAAGTTCAATTGCTTTCTTTTCACTTGAAATGTCATCAGAACAATTATCTACAAGGATTTTAGCAGAGCAATCACGTATTAAATCTAATGATATAAGAAGAGGTAAAATATCAGAGGACCAATTTGATAAATTTATAGAAACTTCAAAAGATATATCTGAACTCCCTCTGTACATTGATGAAACTCCAGCAATTACAATTGCGTCTTTAAGCAATAGGGCAAGAAGAATTAAACGATTGTATGGCCTTGATATGGTTGTGATTGATTATATTCAGTTAATGAGAGCATCAAATTCAAATAATGGTAGAGTTCAAGAAATATCAGAAATAACACAAGGTTTAAAAGCTTTAGCAAAAGAATTAGCTGTCCCAGTGTTAGCGCTATCTCAACTTTCGAGAGCTGTAGAACAAAGAGATGATAAAAAACCACAATTATCAGATCTTAGAGAGTCAGGTTCAATCGAACAAGATGCTGATGTAGTAATGTTTGT
>CESW01013809.1_pt1 | contig 20051 bp, 17 predicted proteins | sample 531171 | NCBI WGS metagenome assembly CESW01 (sample SAMEA2621859, study PRJEB7988) | marine metagenome | biome: marine biome (ENVO:00000447); feature: surface water layer (ENVO:00002042); material: "saline water (ENVO:00002010), including plankton (ENVO:xxxxxxxx)" | depth 5 m
GATCTATCACAAAATTATTCGATCGCTGATCCATTTACAGGTGATTCTTGGGCGGACAGAATAAACAAGACAGTTAATCTAGATGGTGAAGAAATAGTAAATATTCGCATAGAAATTAGAGTGGACGCATCTACATCCAGCGACACGAGTAGAGTAGTTGAGTGGTTTGAAGTCGAACTAGGGGATGAAAATGATGATGGCAAAATGCGAAGTGAACTCTCTGGTATTGCAAAGGTTCACATTACAGGAGACTTGGTTGCTTTGCAGAATGTTTTGGATGGTCTAAATTCCTCACAACTCTCATCAACTGCGATATCTTTTATTGTATCATTCTTAGTTCTTTTAGTTCTTACACGCAGACCTGTACCGGCATTAGTGGTTCTAACACCTGTGGTTTTAGCTACAATATGGGTAGTTGGGTCTATGGTTGTGTTGTCATTAAAATGGAATGTTCTTACAGTCATGGTTACAGCTTTATCTCTGGGAATAGGCATCGATTACGTTATCCATATGTGGAGAAGATTTGAGGCTGAGAGAGAGAAAACAGATGACATATGGTCTGCTTTAGAGGAGACGATTTCAACAACAGGTGTAGCACTTATACTATCTGCGGGAACTACTGCTTTAGGATTCCTAGTTTTACTTTTGTCTCCTATGCCAGTTGTCCAGCAATTTGGATTAGTTACGGCACTTACTGTAACCTTCTCTCTTATGTTATCGATAATTGTTCTGCCAGTCTTATTGCTTCTTTCAGAAAACAATTCAATTGCTGGTGAATGAATTAATTATTGAATTCATCTCAAGACCCTGCTCCCGACTGATAAGGCATAGAGCAAGCCACATTGTGCAATATCTCAATGCTCCGATTTTCCTCTCCGCCCTGCGTATAATCTCATCCTGAGGAATATTTGTTTGTTTTGAAATATATTTTACAAGTCTTTTCTCCACTCTAGCACGAGGATCTATTACTTTGGTTTCTAAATCTTCAACATCAGGTTCTTCCTTAACCAATTCCTTACTAGGCTGAACTACAGCGCTTTCTATCTCTTCACTTTCTAACTCGAAAACCACAGGGTGTAGCAGTCTTGATGGCCTTGGTTGCCATCCCAGTGGTGCTATTATGCCCTTTATTCTACAATTCGATGTCAAAAATCCTTGCTCTTCATTTATCCACCCGGATTTTACCAGAGCTCTAACCGCATCAAATGCAGTATCTGTATCCATCCAACCCATGTCAAAAGAAAGTATTCGCTCAATTTCGCTGGCGGTCTGTTTTTCTCCACTTCTGAAGCATAGAGCCAAAACCCTTCGGATGTCTTCATGATTTTCAGACACGCTATCACTCCAACTTTGTAAAAGATCCATCATCTTCTAATTTCCATCTACCGATATCTTTCCCTGCGTAAATTGTTTGTCCTGTTGAGTAGTCATACTGCCCCCCTCCTGGTAAATATTCGTAGGAACTCACCTTAATCGGATTGGTAACTCCTTGCGATAGACTTCCCAGTTTTTCAATGGCCGTATCCAATCCTACGGTGTTCAATTGATTTGTGGAAGAATCGATTTTTTTAGGAGGAGGTCCGCGTAGTGGTTTTCTTGACTTCGGCTTTATATGATTTTCAACAATATTTGTCGATTCTTCTGCATTGGATTTTGTCGATAATATAGACGTTCCTCGTCTGCCTTTAGTCTTCAACAAAAAGACAATTGCGGTAATAATTATTAAAATGCTGATACCAACGATAGCGAGGGTTGACAATCCTGATTCTTCTTCACCCGAGAATTGCTTTGAGAATGTATTGTCATCTTCGTTTAACTCCCAAATATCCTGCTCTTCGTCTACCACGACTTGCAAGGACCAATCACCCTCTGGAACATTTACAATTATCCTTTTAGTTATTCCTTGACCATTAGAGATCTTTGCTTGGTTATATCTGCTTGCCAAAGTTCTATCTTCGCCTGTGATTGTATAAACGGAAACATTGAATGAATCCTCTAAGCTTTCTCCCGTGTTTTGAATAGAGATTTCGATGCGTATGTCGCTTCCTGGTTCGCTATTTCCGTCTATTTTCACTTCAACTAATTCTATGTTAGGCCCTACACTAGATAATGGTAACAAAAGCCATGGCGAATCTTGATTAGTGGCTAAAGGATTGATTAAACTAAATCCGGAATCGTCTATTCCATATGCCCAACAGTAGACTTCTGCTTCTGGTGAAAGTGTAGAGGGATCACCCTGATTTGAAAAATCGAATTCAAATGAGAACAACGTCGTACCCCTGAATTCTTGTTTTGGTACTGATGAATTTGTCAATTGTGCCCACTCTACTTCAGTAGATTTGATTTGACAAGATAAGGTCAAATCCCCTGTCCATGCAACGTTTTCTTCAATTTTGACGTTTATTTCAAAATTGTCCAAATGATAGCGAGAATGACCGGTTATATCTGGTGGCATAATTATTGGAGCAGAGTCGTCGATTATGAATGTTGGAATTTCTAAGATGCCTATCTCAATAGATGATATTGGACTCATAAAAGATACATTGAAATCAATTATTCCGCCTGTGTTCGGCATCGCGATAGTTGTGTTGATAATACCATTTTCAACATCAACAAATCCAGCTCCAAACCAATTTGCACCTTGCAGTGAACCCCACCAATTGATAGATAACAATCCCTGATATGGCTTCTGTGAAATTGAGTAAATCAAATCTCCAGTTATTCTAATTTCATCTCCAATCATCAGGATTGATGTGTTTGAGATATTTCCACCAATTGGTCCTGTTTTGTCACTTACGTTTGAAACATAAAGGTCGAATTGGTTTGAATATGTCCACAAATTTTGGAATGGTGTTACACTTATGCCATCTCTGTCCTCCAATATCACATCCAGTTTACCTTCATCGAGTATAGATGGATCAATTTCCCAACTAGCAACTAAAACTAAAGAAATTATTATGTTTTGATTTTCAATGCGATGGCTACATAGAGTGTTATCTGAATCAATTCGTGTATCAAGTACCGAACATGTTGAGTCGGCTACATAGTATTTCAATCCAAATTGGGAATCTCCTCCAAACTCGATTTGCATTGAAATTAAATCAGATATACCGTTATCGTCGCTTACCTCAAAATCCAAACTTAGACTCTGTGCTACTTCCCATAAACTCGATTGTTCTACATTGTATATTCCCTCTACAGCAGACTTTCTTGGATTTCTGGTTTGGTATGATATGTAATCTTCCATAATCTGATTCCCAACTTTGTCGGTTCCAATGATCTTGAATAAAACAAATTCTTGGTCATTATTCACATCATCTTGTTGGGTTGAATTGAACCACCAAAAATTACCCTCATGCTCAAGTGTAAAATTTATTTCTCGAAATTCCGGTTCTTGTGCAATTTTATCTTTTGTGCCCGATATTGCACCATCATCCAATCCTTCTACCCAAATTACCATTGTCGAATTTTCATAGGAAAACCCGGTGTTGTCACCAATTTGGACTGAGATATGTCTGCTCTCTCTACTGTCTATGTAACTCCCGTTTGAGGGAATACTATGCAAGATAACCGGTTTCCTATTGTCCAAAACTAACATGGAAGAATTATCGTTACAGGTTATTTGAAGGGGATTATCACTCCTTGCTTCCATGCTTATGTCTACTGACCCTGTAATGTTTGATGGCAATGTCCAAATTATTGAGTTATTACCTGTGAGGTTTAGGTCATTCCACGGAGTAGTCTGATTTAGATACCCTGAAAAATTATTTTCTGCAATGTCAACCTCTCTAATGCTAAATGTGAGCCTCGCTTGTAAATTCCCGCTGGACATTTTGTCGCCTGATAAGTTGTATCCATAGTCAATTCCAACGTTAATGGGAACTCCACCAATGATGGCGTCTCCGTTGTTATAATCACCCAAATCTGTAATTCTAACATCGATTCGATTGTCTATTGGAATAGGATTAGGGTATTGATATTCAGTAATTTTAGATCCGACTGAACTAGTTTTCATACAAAGGTTTGACACACCGTTTAAGTCTCCAAAACTAATTGACCAATCAATCGTTGTTTCCCCGATATTTGTTGAATTCACTATTCCAAAATTATGAGAAAATAGTCCTTGAGAATCGGATTGGTTGAAGTCATTATTGTCTATGTATATACTCGACCAAGAACCTGTTACAGCTCCAGAACTAGTACACGGGGCAAAATCAAGGCTGTAATAACCTGTTGAATGGATGTCATGAGTTGTTTGTATGGTTACTATATCTCCTCTTGGGTGGAAGGCGGATGGAATTGCCCCTTGAAAACCTGCATGCTCTGCCTTGATTATCATTCTGTCAAGGTCTGGCTCATCCCAGTTCTCCAAATCATAGACATTCATCATTATGCGATATTGTATGAAATTTGCATATCCTACAAGGTCCAAATCAGTTGTGCCTATTGGATATGTAGTATTTCCAGTACTATCAATTCCACGCCATTGTTTTAATCCCAAGGAGTTTGAATCTGCGCCACTGCGAAATTGGAATTCGATTTCTCCACCAACTGTATTGTTGCCTTGCAGTTCGAATTCAACTGGAGTGGCTTTGGAGTATTGATTTGGCCTTAGATCTATTACTGATGATGTTATTATCCCTGTGTGGGATGAAGAATAATTCTGATACTCGGTATCAGAAGAAAGTGTTTGTCCCCATGAGTTGTAAGCATAATTTGACTTATCGCCTGATGCCCAAACAACACTCCCGTTGATTTCTTCGACAGTTAGATCAAAGTTTCCAGTAACAATTGAATTCGCATCTTGTCTCCACGTGCTTTCAATAGGATTGTAATGGTATACAGTTTTCTTGGGTCCGCCGTTGAATCCTCCAACTAAAATAATTTCATCATTTAAGACAGTTCCACCCCAGCCAAACATCCCTACTGGTAATGAACTCAAATTAGTCCATGTATTGTTTTCAGAATCATACATTTCAACATAATCTAGGGCTTGTCTATTCCATGTTTGGCTTCCTTGGAATCCTCCTATTGCATACAATTTATCATGAAAATTAACCAATTCAAATGAGGCTCTTGGCTGATTCATATCGGCCATCCTTAACCATGAATTATTTTCTGTATCGTATTCATAAGTTCTGTTTGTAGCATCGTTAGCGGTTGAACTTCTTATCCCACCTGCATAATATAATTTGGTTCCTATTTTTGCCATAGATCCCAAGCCTCTACCATTATTCTCTGGCATACTGGTGCCATTACTCCAAGTATCTGTTGTTATATTGTAAATCTGAACTCTCCCGACTGGAGACTCATAAGGATTCGAATTTCTATTCCAATCCCCTATTATGTAAATGGAATTTCCAACCAACTCCGCTTCACAATATTGTTGAGGTATCGGCATGTTTGTTTCCGCTGGCATCCAAGATTTATTCACGTTATCCATTTTTTCCACTAGTCCTGTAGCTTCCTCATCACCAGATTGGGTGGGACTAGGATCCATTCGACCACCCATTAACCAAACCTCCTCAAGATAGTCAATTGCAACAGAACAGGCTCCAGTTCTCAAACTAATTAATCCAAAATTCGTAGTCGTCCATTGTATGTCTGGCCGACTTACTTGGACTTCTCCATCACTGGATGTGTAAACTCCATCTTCGTAGAAACCAGACTGATTAAAAATATCAGTCTCATAGTAAGAATTTGAAACATCAACGGAAGTTAGATCCTGAACAGAGGAACTCCATGGTGTTATAATTAGCAGAACAATCGTAAAAACTGCGATTGCGTGTCTGCTCATGCCTAGCCGAGCCTGCGAAATGGTTTGATAATTTTGTGAACACAATCAAACAAAAAAGAGGAGGGTTAATCTCCTAACCTAATGTCCGACCTTCGTCATGTCAAGGGAATATATTGCTCGCGACCCTCGCACAGGGCGCCCGATAAATGTCGGTCCTGCAAAAACTAGGTCTAGGAAAAGGTCTGTAAAACAGGGTCCTTGGATGGCAATACCGCAACAAGCAGTAATACCTCTTGCCACTGGCGAACTTGAATCCTACAGGGTCGGTTGGATGGAAAAGGATTACCAAATGACTCGATTGGATGCGATTAAAGCATTGTCTATTCTTTCCGGTCCACTAGCAATAAAAGGTCATAGAATTCTCTTGGAGTGTTTGATGGACGAAGATCCTGAAATCCGAGTTGCAGGACTATTTGCACTGCCAAGAGTAGCAGAAACTCGTCCTGACGAGTTATTTGATTACTTGTCAGTCCTTTTGGATGACAAGAATTCTGAAGTAAGACGTGCAGCTAGTGAATGTCTGAAATCTGTTGTTCCAATTTTCCCCTCAGCGACAGAAAGCACTCTATCTTTTGAATTACGTCATCCGATGAAGCAGAGGAGTATTGCTGCGTTTTCAGGGTTGGGTGATCTATGTCAAACATGGCCTCAGGTTGCATGTGACCATATAGATGAATTATTGCAAGAAGACTCTCTGTATCTACGACGAAGCGCTGCCGGCCTTCTAAAGAAGGTCCTAGCCAAGGGAGGTGCTGCTGCATGGGACTTAATCGGATGGGCTTTGGAAGACGAGGATGTCGAGACAAGAAGGCAAGCTGCTAAATGTCTTACACCCCTAGCACATAGAGAACAAAGAATAGCTACAATCCTCGCTGAAAGAGCGATTCTAGACTCGGATTCCAATGTCATGCTATCAGCAATAAAATGTGTTGAAGTTTTAGATACTGACCATGGACGAGCTAGAGACTTAGTGCTCGCAGGTTGTAGTCATAACAATCCTAGTGTAAGGCTTGCATGTGTCAAAATTTTGCCTAGGTTGATGGGAGATGATATTCTTCGTAACCATTGTAACGCATTGCTTCGAGAAGAAACGGATGAAAAGGTGCGCAATGAATTACAGCAAATGGCATTCGATGCCCAAATTGAAGGCACTGAGGCACAGAAAAATGCCTTTTTGGCCCCAGCACCAAAAGTTCCTGAAATCGATAGAGAAATAGCAGAGTCTCAAGGTAAAACCGTAGGCTTGGAGGACATATCATCCAAAGATCCTGCAGCAAGTGATACTCGACATGGTTAATAGTGAAATGGCGGTCGCCCGAATCGCTCAAGGTATGATGTCCATGTCAGAAGAAGCATTCAACGATAAGGAACAACAATTCAATGATTTGTGGGACGGGGTAACTCCAAAGGGAATCAACCGAAACAAGTCACTAAAATTTAGGCAATACATACTTGAGCATGTGCGTCAGATGAAGAGACCGTTAACCCGGAATAATGCTTTCAAGTATTGGATGGGTGACCTAAAGCGTGAGGCTAAGGATAGCGAGAACTTCTAATATTGATTTGGGGGTCACTGACTACTCTGGTGGCCCAATATGGCTAGGGGTAGAATGGTGATATAATGTTCACAAAAACAAGATTTGAAAATTTTGAACTCAAATCAGAGTTATTATCTGGTTTGTCCGATATAGGTTGGGACTTGTGCACAGAGGTGCAGAAAGAGACAATTCCACTGGCATTGGAAGGAAGAGATGTTATCGGGCAAGCAAGAACAGGTTCTGGGAAAACCGCTGCTTTTGGACTACCTACGCTAAACGCATGTGAACCAACAGGACAACTGCAGGCGTTGATACTAACTCCAACTAGAGAGTTGGCCAATCAGGTTGCAGAAGAATTAAACAATATTCAAGGTGATTATGGATTGGCTATTGTCACAGTATATGGCGGTACTGACATCGAAAAACAAGCACGACAACTAAAGTCGGGTGTTGACATCATCGTCGGAACTCCTGGCAGGGTGATGGATATGACAGAACGCAAGCACATTAGTTTAGAGCATCCTAATTTTTTTGTTTTGGATGAAGCAGATAGAATGCTTGATATGGGATTTTTCCCAGATATTATGTGGGTAATTGACCGTATGAATAATCGCTCACAAACATTGCTATTTTCCGCAACATTCCCGCAGGAGATAATTGATGCTGCAAATGAATTTATGAAAGAACCTGACTTTGTTTTAACAAATACCGAACAGCTCGACATACCTCCTATAGAACAATTTAGTGTTAGGGTGGGCCGAGCAAATAAGTTATGGGTTGTAGGTCGATTATTAGTAGGGATGGAAAAAGAAGATCAAACTATAATTTTTACAAATACAAAAAGAATGGTAGACTTATTAGTACAAAGACTAAAGAAACACAGATTTAGCGTGGATGGCCTTCATGGAGATATGTCACAAAACCAGCGTGAAAGAATTATTTCGAATTTCAAAGAAGGAAATTCCAGCGTCGTAATAGCAACAGATGTTGCTGCCAGAGGTATTGATGTAGATGGAATAACTATGGTAATCAATTATGATGTTCCTGATGATGTAGACAGTTATGTTCACAGGATTGGGCGCACAGGAAGAATCGGTAGAAAAGGAGAAGCATGGGTATTAGTTGGGAGAGATGATGTTCCACAATTGAGCAAAATAATCGCAACCCACTCACTCCAAGTCACCGAAGTAGAAGCTCCCGAACTCCCAAGCGGAGTGGATAGAGACCCAGTGAAAAAGCAAGATGACAATAGTGAAGCAGCAGATGTTTTTGGTATGGTTCCCGTAAGATTAGAGACTACCTCTCTTTCAAAATATGAAATCCTAAATCAGGTAATGAGTTCTCTTAATTGTGACGAATTAGCAGTAGGCGATATCACAATTTCAGACAAACACACCGTTGTAGAAATTCACACTAAGCACGCAACTCTTGCTCTAAAGGCTTTCAATAGTCGAAACATTAGTGCCTCTGTCGTAAATATCTAATCATCCCTCTTCGCTAATTTTGCGTTTGAGCCTTTCTAGAGGGTCTTTCTCAATTGAAATCACCGTTGATGCAATGCCCAATAGTCCAAGGGTTGCAAGAGACCATGCAGTTTGTATTTCCTGTGCCCACTTGTCATTTGCATCCCCACACGCTTCAGGATCGGAAATCAATCCTTCGCACATATCCCTCGTTTCTTTGGCATCCATGGCGGCTTCATCAGCCAACACACCGACTACCGCAATCAAAATGAGGGCTAGAGAGGCTATCAAAGCAGCCTTGTGTATTGGTTTCCATTCTATCCGGTAAATAAATTTCCACTTTTCCTTATTTTCAAATTGTTCTTTTTTAATCCTATGTCCAGCATTAACCCACTTGAACCAAATTAACCACATTACTACTAAGACGATTAAGAAACCCCATTCATACACAAAGGTATGGAAGTCGTGCATTGGTTGTTCACAACCAAGCAAGTTTGGGTTCGCATTGCAACCCTGTATAGCAAGCGGATAAAGAACTACTAATCTAATAATGTTCAGAACATACACAATACCACAAGCCACAAGTGCACTCTTAATTCTCAATCTTTGGGGAACTCCTGTTGTCATCATAATTAGAACACTAATGAATAACATTTCATGAACTCCTGCACATTCATCGGATACATACAACCGAACTTGATCATAGTAGAAGTCTTCGTGACGAAGAGTAACTAGTGTCGTCCAACCATTGTATTCCTCAAGAGTTGCAGAACCACTTCCATAGATTAATTCAGTCAAATGATACCAAATCCATGCTTCAGATTCTTGAATTAGTCCCAGTGTATTTGTTGGTTGGGTTATGAACCAATAAAATAGTTCAACAACTAACAACGCAAGTGGGATTCTGAGATATGCGAAAGATAGTTTGCCAAATTCTGCCCAAGATAGGTCCTCGGGCTGTGAGTTTATCGGCTTGGACTCGTCGCCCATGCAGGTGAGTAAATCACCTCATTCATGAAACCTCACTCGTGGGAGGATTGAAGTTGCCTATCCCATCGGGATAATTGTGGAGCCGACTCACAAACTAGACGTGTTGGGTCACTACTGTCCAGTTCCCGTCAATCATGCCAGGAATGCTTTGCTAAAATTGAGTGTAGGAGAGATATTACTGGTTGTCGCAGACGACCCTGAAACAATTCATGATATCCCATTACTGGTCAGTAGAATGGGGCATAACCTTCTTGGTACAGAAGAAAACTCTGGAGAATTTCATTACACAATTGAGGTGAAACAATGAATCTAAATGAAATACCCAGTACAGCCAGGCTACCGACAAAATACGGGGAATTCAACATAAGAGTGTTTCATGAAAAAGAGACTGGATTAGACCATGTTGCGCTGTATATTGGAGATATGTCAGGGCCAGATCCAGTTTTAATGCGCGTCCATTCCGAGTGCTTAACTGGTGATGCCTTCGGTTCATTACGCTGTGATTGCGGGCCGCAATTAGATGCTGCTTTACAAGCTATTTCAAAACGAGGATGGGGAGTATTGCTCTATTTGAGACAAGAAGGAAGAGGAATAGGATTGCATTCAAAAATTCAGGCATATCATCTTCAAGACCAAGGCGCTGATACATTGGATGCTAATCTTATGCTTGGTTTACCTGGAGATGCTAGAAATTATCAAATGGCTAGTATAATGCTGAAAGCACTCGAGATTGAAAGTGTCTCCATACTATCAAACAATCCAGATAAAGTTCAACAATTGAAAAAATATGGGATAAATGTTGCAAAAAGAGTACCTCTAGTGGTAGGTATTGCAAATGAAAACAGAGAATATTTGCAAACAAAGGTAGATAGGATGGGTCACGAAATTGAATTTGGAGATGTTTAGATGGTAAAGATTGATGCGACATATGATGGAAATTTGCGCTGCACTGCAACTCACGTAAAATCGGGCGCAACGTTACGAACAGATGCTCCATTGGACAATAATGGCAAAGGTGAATCATTTTCTCCAACAGACTTGCTTTCAACGTCAATGCTCACTTGTATAATGACAATAATTGCCATGAGAGCAGAATCAAAAGGATTAGAAGTTAAGGGTATGAAAGGCAGTGTGACCAAGCACATGGCATCTAGCCCAAGGAGAATAAGCAAATTGGAGGTTACTGTGTCACTTCCTAATCATCTTGATATCGATGAGAGGACATGGCTAATTACAGAGGGTTGCAATTGCCCAATATGTTTGTCTGTTAGTGAAGAGATGGAAGTTGAAATAAACTTTGAATAGGTAATTTGGGATAATTTCCCATAGCAAACTTCTATGAATTGCTTACTATGAATTACAAGGGACACATTTGAGTTCTATTACTGATTGGGATGTATATGTCTAAGGTATTGATGATTACTGCAACTGGCGGAACTAACTACGAATTAGCAAAAAAATTTGCAACTAAAGCAGAAGATTTAGGACATGATTCAGACATTGTAGATCTCTCGGAAATAGACTTCCCAATGTTTACAGTAGCGCGTTCAAAAGAACTGGAAACCGTTCCAGGTATGAGTGAATTAAAGCAGAAAATGGGGGATGCAGATTCTTGGATAGTTATCGCTCCGGAGTATAATGGCTCTATGCCTCCTACCCTGAACAACACTGTTGCATGGTTAAGTACTGAATGGAATGATTTTAGGGCTTTATTCAATCGTAGAAAAGTTGGTCTTGCAACACACAGTGGTGGTGGTGGTGCTCATGTCATAATGGCAATGCGACAGATGTTTTCGTTCCTGGGATGCATTGTGATTGGTAGAAACTGCATTGCTAACAAAAATAAGGATGCGAACCCAGAGACTGTCGAAGATATGCTGAGGCAGTTGTTTGATTGATAAGTTATGGAGAGATTATTGTAGATAACAATGAATGTTACATTACAACCTTAGGAGAAGAATGGGAAAGAATCGGAGATTGCAATGTTCATATGAATGTTAAACGAAGACTACAGAGAACTGTTATCAGAGGACATCAGGGGGATGATTTACTCGATGAGGGTGCAGAATCTGCCGTTTATACAATAACTGGAAAGATGAAGATGGATCAATACAAGCGGGTTCTAAGTATATTCAGAAGAGATTAGCCTTATTTTCATGACCCGTTCGAAGATAGGCAAATGAAAGCTATCTTTGCAAGCATAGATTATGATAGCAAAACTGGGGATTTTGAATTCATATTACTTGAAGACGCTGAGAAGGACGACATAGTCTCATGACGAAACAGCAATGACTTGCGCTTGCTTACAACAACCACTAGCAAAGTTCAGACAGCTCTAGCGAACATCAACCAGCCAATATTCATTATCAAAGCTGGTAGTGCTAAGAAGAATATTGTGATTGATACCGGGAATGCTAGAACGAAGTTAGCCATCAAAAAGACAGTAACTGCGAGCATCATAATTTGAACAGCTCTCAATACTCCGGGAGCATATCTTATCATGAAGTTAGGGTTTGTTTCGACCTGCGACATACACTATGATTAGTAGGTCAGTATATAATAGGCTGTTTATTTCTACCTTATTTTTTAACTAGAACAAGACAACATAGAGCAACCGACCCGGTTTTTCGCCCATTCAGGCATCTTTTGATAATAATCGGTTTCAAATTCTTTCTGTTCAGCATATGGATCCTTGAGAAGTTGGTGTAATTGATTACAGATCAAGTAGTCATTATCCTCGGCGGCATCTATTGCTAATTGTGCCATCCAGTTCCGCAAAACATACTTTGGATTATTAGCCAACATAATCTTTCGATCCGGACTTCCATTAACTCTTTCCCACCAAATTTCCAACCAATAATCCCACTCCTTTACCGGTGCGTTCTCAAAATTATAAAATGCATAACTTAGTTCATTGATGTCTGGACTGGTTATATGACACAACTCTCTAAAAAATATGGTCATATCTATCTCGCATTTTTGAAGAAGGTTGGTTAGTTCGGATAGTAGTTCAGCATCCTTAGGACTACGATCGGCAATTCCTATCTTGTTTAACCATAGTAATTCCCTACTTGTCTCGTATTGGGATACATAGTAATCTAAGACATCATACAATTTCTCTGGATTTTCCATAATCGGTGACACAGATTCTAGAAATCTTGCAATATTCCAAGCACCTATTTCTGGCTGATTCCCGAAACAATACCTTTTTCTTCCCGAATCAGTTGTATTAGGGGTCCAACCTAGGTCGAAATCTTCTATCCATCCATATGGTCCGTAATCTATTGTTAAGCCATGGATTGACATATTATCAGTGTTCATTACACCATGAACAAAACCAACTCGCATCCAATGAGCAATCATTTCTGCCGTTGATTTTGCAATTTCTTTGCACCAGAGTATGATACTATCGTCGTCCTTAATACTGTGATTCTTGAAGTGGTTGCTTACGGTGTGGTCTAATAATATCTCTAGTGTCTCTTTGTCACCCCTTAACGTATGGATTTGAAAACTTCCAAATCTGATGAAACTTGGTGCTACTCTACAAACTACTGCGCCTGGCTCAAGTTTGCTATTTCCATCATACATCATGTCCCTCAAGACCATTTCTCCTGTTGTAACTAGAGATAGTGCCCTTGTTGTCGGTACTCTCAAATGAAACATGGCTTCGCTACACAAAAACTCCCTGATTGAAGATCGCAGAACCGCTTTTCCATCAGCAAAACGGGAGTAAGGAGTTTTTCCCGCACCCTTCAATTGTAACTCTAGGACTCCCGCTTTTGTTTCAACTTCGCCAAGAGTAATTGCTCTTCCATCACCCAATTGACCAGCCCAGTTACCAAACTGATGACCTCCATAACGTTGAGCGTATGTATCCATTCCCTTCACTTGGCTTCCACCAGATAGGATATCCTCACCACTGTAGTCAAGCCCTAAATCTTCGGCCATCTCTTTTGACCACAATCGCATTTTCGGACTTTTAGGGGGTGTTGGAATAACCCTTGACCAACAAGCTCCAGGAACTTGTCTTGGTTCTCCTCCAACTTTAGAGTCACCAGGAGTTTGGGTCAGAAATCGATTCTTCCAGCTAAGGTTAGCCAACTTGCCCATGCCATATACTACCTAGTCACGGTTTTCAATGTGTGTACGCAACATGTTCATGTCTTATTGAAACAGGGGGTTTACATGGGCGCCAAGATTAACCTAATCAAAACCACATTGCCAAAATCAATTAGAGAGTTTGAAATAACCAATTTTTCTCAAACCCTTCTGGATTGTGGAGCCGCATGTGTTTCTCATTCTATAGTCAGTTCAGCATATTATTGGGAAGGTGAGATGGTATCTGAAGAAGAGTGGGCGATTGAAGTAAAGGTCGCTGTCTCAAAACTTGATGTGATATTAGAAAAAATCAAAGAAATTCACCCTTATGATATTCCACAAATTTTAGTTGCAAAATACGAATCATCGATAGATTACTTTGAATGGGTAGCGAAAAACTCTGTTAGGAATTAGTGGAGCAAGTGTGTACAAACGGGCGACCCCTCGCCCACTCCGAAAAACACTCGCTCCGTTTTCGGAGCAATATCACCTGCCTGTCATTGAATTTAAACCTCTAGATTGTTTACACGATGTGTAATATCTTAATTTCATTAGCAAAAAAGAGGTTTTATGTCAACTAAACTACTGTGCTATACCACTCTGCCGATGGCTTGTGCCAATCTCTTAACTGGTCGGTCTCTAGTAGAATTTGGATACCGTCACCTTCTTCATAAAATGTCCAATCGATAGTATAGTTTATTGTCAATTCGTTGATTCTAAAGGTGTCATCAAAAATAATTTCTTCGTGCACCACTAAATCATCTTGCGTCCATTGAAGAGTGGCCCTTAAATGACAATCTTGAAATGGAAATCTAAGAGAACATGGCTCACTGCTTCCATCATGCTCAACTGAAACAGATCCCTCCATGATAACAGGAAGTTGTGTGGCTTGCAGATCAATTAACGTATCTTTGGCGTTTGGAGCACACGTGCATTCCATGTTATCTGCTTCTACTACACCTTTCAAATGCACAGTAATCAAAAGCTCAGTAATATCAATACCATATTCAGTGGACATTGTTGCCTTTACAATATAGTGTCCGGGTAATTCATACTGATGGGATGTTATCTGTCCATTGCCGTAGCTTCCATCACCAAATTCCCATTCCACCCCAATTGCATTTCCTTGAATTGAAAATACGAACTCGTGGCGGATGTAAGTAACCACTTGCTCTTCATTATTATCACCATTATCCACCTCTATTAATTTGTAATGGTTTGTTCCCTCAGCAAAGTCGACTCTAGCCGTCACTTCAATTTTTGATTTCCTGGAATCTACATTCAGTAAAGAGTTTACAGTGCTTGTTGATATAAGAAGGGCAACAAGAACAATTAGAAACCCAAACCTATACATTTTACCGTACATAAATAAACATTCTAAGCACATTATATGAAATACTGTTTGGGGGAAATAAATCTATCACACCACATAACAAAGATATTTGATACATAACATATTGCTTAGGTTATGGCCAGTCTTCCCCTCTTTGTTCTCCCAATGGTGTTATTTCCTGGAGAAGTGCAAGAGCTTAGAGTATTTGAGCCAAGATACAGGCAGATGCTCGATGATTGTTTGCTAGATAACCAAAATTTTGGTTTAGTAATGAATAACCCGCTAAGCCCATCGAATCACTGGGATGGCCCTATGCAGTTTGGGTGTGAAGCCAAAATAATTCATCACGAGACCAAGGGTAGCAATCACTTCTTGAAAATCATAGGTGGCCGCAGATTTAAGATCTTGGATGTTGTTGATCCGGCATTACCTCCGTTTGATCATCCCATGATGGAATCCTTGGCCGGTGATGACGGATACTTGCCTGACTTAGAAACAATTATCCAAATGATACCTGAAGGTTCAGAACATTCAAAACTATACATAAGTGCGGAAGTTGAATATTTAGATAGTTTACCAGAACTCACACACGAGCAACAAAACTCTCTAAAATCAATAATGCAGAATGTTCTAAGCCGCATCGGTAAAATGATGAATATTGATAATGATACAATCTCCGAATGGATTGAACAGTCACCCATGCTCCAAGTGGTAGATGAAAGTCCAGAATCGATATATTCGGTAGCTTCTCTTGTTGTGCATGATTTATACACGAGGCAAGACATATTGCAGAGGTCAGATAACACAGAATCAATATCTGTTCTGAGAAATCACTTGCCTGACTTCACTGAAGAGGAATAATCCATCACTCTGGAATTTTAGAATTATTCATCCATACGACTTTAGCAAAGTCCCAACATCTATTATGGATTTTACCCAGTATTTCCCTAGTAGTTGGAACATTATCATCACTAAAATTTTCCAGCGTGATTACGCTGGGTGATAGCAATGACTGTTCGTTATTATTTACCCCAGAGCTTAGTGACAATTTCAATGTCTTCATATCGGTCTCATTTGTGTTACTAAGTATTGATTCTAATCTGTCTCTAGCCCATACAGGAGCGCTTTTAATATCCCTTTTTGAGATTATATCTATCATCGCATTCTCAGATGAAATGATTTCCACACTCAACCCATTGTCCTTCAAAACCCGAGCAGCATATGCTTCGCAGACGCTGTTAACCTTGACCACGTAATGTTGATCTGGAGCAGAATTTAGACGGTTTACATAGCGGTAGTATTTTTCTGTATCAAGTCTTGATTCATGGGTTTCAATTTCGCGTTTTCTAATAATTCCCATTACGGGAACACTAGGATAAAAAGGTCTATCGAATAATCCATGGCACCATTGGACACCAACCACAGAGGAGGGGTCTCTTCCATCTAAAGCATACTTATCGTTCAACATCTGAGATATTGAAAGAGAAATTTCTAGATTAGATGTCCATCTCGGTAATGCTTTGCCCCACGTCATGCGTAAATTATTGTGTAATTCTCCGTGCCTAGTAAGTGACTTTTGGCAATAATTCCAGAGTTTACTGCTAGATTCGGAGTATTCTAGCCGATGAAGGGGTAAGATGGATGGCCTTACATCATCTTCAGTTTCCCTCCAGGAATCTAATGCCCAAGTAGGTAAATTTTGAGTGGAGTATGGGTCTGAACAAGCATAGATGTGATGCCATGCATGTTCTCTAAAAATCAACAACTCGTCAAGATATTTTTCGGCAGATTTAGTACCTAAAGCAGAAGCTTCCCTTGCAACTTTCATAGGTGATAAAAACCCGTAATGAAATGCATAGGAAAGTTTGGATACACCCCTTTGATCTGCTGCATTGTTTCTGCGTCGTGAGTATCCACCAATACCATCTTTTAGATAGGAATCCCACTTTTTCAAAGCCACTATTTCGCCTCCCTTTTGTTCCCAGACCGGGAAAACAGTCGGGTCAATTTCACACTGCTGTAAGAGTTGGAATCTACTCTCACGATTGTTAACGACTTTTTCAATATCTACAGGAATAAAAGGTAATTCACCTTCAAATTTCCTAGGGACACTGTGAATTGCTGGCCAATGCCTGTCTAATCGCAATTTTCTCATTTTCTTCGTAGCACTGCGAAATTTGAAAGGTCTGTCTACTGATTTACCAAACAGAGGCATTGGTATTACACAATGACAATCAACCTCCAAAACGGGGCAGGATGCAGAACTTGCTATATTTTTGACCCAATTATTCCAAGGAGGCAAAGGAAATAAGTCGGTTATTATAATCGAAGAAGTTTTGGCTAATTCGAATAGAACTTTTGGCCGATGAGTTTTTCTTGCCACATGTAAATAGTAACTAACATCGTTCTCACGACATATCTTGGCCATGTCCGATGCGGCATCTAATAGCATGTTGTGGTGCCTAAGCGAAGAATGCGGATATCTTTCATCTATTCCCTGATATACAAACATTTCAAGATCGTGTTGAATAGCAAAGTGTTTTGCTACATCGATAGCTGGATTTTCGTGAAATCGGTGGGATGATTTTAACCAAACAACTACCGGACCTTTTGATTCAATTGAATTGACATTATTCGATTTAACACATCTTTCAACCAAATGCTCAGGCAAAAACTCCATCATAGTCAGGCGTGAAGTTTTTTGGATATATATCGGTGTATGCAACCCGAAAAATCTCTTCACTCTTCAGAAGATCGAATATCAATTTTCGGTTTGAATTCTTTTCCTAGACTCAGGCTAATCTGAAGCACTGATGCAGCGAGAATCGCAGCAAGTATAAACAAACTTACACCAGAATAGCCACTTGTGCCAATTGCAACTCTTACAATAACTGCGGATAATATAAATCCCGTATTTCTTGCAAGATTAAGGAAGTCTGTGGTGTGACGGTATGAGATGAGCAGAATGAGTATGTCAGACATTATCAGAATGGTAAAGAAATCCAAAAAGAAAACCTCTCGGTTTAGTTCACTTTGACCATCCACAACTCCTGAACTCCATGTAAACAACGAAAAGGCTGCAACTATCAAGAATACGATTACTAAGGCAGACGCCAAGTCTCTTTTTTGTCTTACAAAGTTGTCAAGATCTTCACCGTCGTAGAATTTGACGGGGGTAGCGGAGAGTCGATACCGGAAGAATAGCGCTGTTGAGAACAAAACAACAAACGCTAACGCTTCGGTTGCAATAAAGTAAATATCCTTGTCGAATGTTGTTTCGGCACTTGGTTGAACATCTGACAAATTTTTGAAAATGTCCCTAACTACCAGTAGCGTTACCACTTCAAATTGCTTTCCTATTGAGTTTGAAAATGACTCAGGTATTACCTTGATCAATTCATACACTTCATATGCTAAAATTATTGAAAATGGGGTATACAATGCGTCTAAATATGAATCAAATAGGTAATCAGTTTTGCTATTTTCATAGTATCCAAAATCGTAAAGAAAACAAAATAGTAGGTGCAATATAAACCCAATTACTGCAAAATTAATCGATATTTTGCGTAAGAATCCGTCGGTAGCTTCGCCCAGGCAAAGTTTGTGTAATTTCTGGGTTTGCATGACTCTTCCTCCATGACATATGCAATAAATACATGTTATTTTCCTTATCTATTTTCTATAATGGTATCATCATTGGGTTATATCCTACCAAATAATCATATTTCGGATGACTGCTCATCAATTTTCTTCCTTACTGTTGAACCTACAACAATTGCAGCTGATATAATTATCAGGTTTTTTACGATATACTGGCCTTCAAGTGTTAGGCCGATAGGAAAATCAGTAAAACAGACCTCTGGGAATAATATCAGAGGAAGGAAGGTTCCAGGCATTTGAATAAATAACAAGAATAAAGCTACTCTGATTAATGGCTTGATGCAAATTGTTATCCCAATTACAACCTCCCAAATTCCTAGTATTGGGACGAATGTTTTGGGATCATCAAACCAATATACTGTATTTTCTACTAACTCTTGAGCCGGACTGAGTCCTAATGGCTTTAGTGCACCAAACCATATGTAAATAATACCTAGCGAGTATCTAAGCATAGATACACCCCATTTTTCCATAAAATTGGTTATCAGAATATCCACTGTTTCGAGTTTGGAACTCATAACTTGGTAGGCACTCATGATTTCAAAAACGTTTTGGAATCATATATAATGTATCGTTCAAACATATAATCGATGATTCAAGAGACGTCTAACTATTTTCTAATATTTTTGTAAATTTTCTGTAAAAAAATGTAATTTCAATTTCTGTCCAAAATTACATAATAAGTCTCTCTTTTGTCCAAATGGTAAACAGTGGAATTGTTAACAGAAAGTGCCAGTTTCTAGATACTCTCAGCATTTGTCGTCGTAAATAAATTTCTAATTAGTAAATGCGCCAGGCTGGTAAGTCCAGCAAAGGGAGCCTTCTGGAATTTCTGTGTAATGGGCTTTAATTCTTGGTTCATTGGCCATCAAATCATGATATTTTAACAATACTTGATAATCCGACAAAACTGATTCATAGACTCCATCAAAATTACCGGAAAAGAGACCAAATGTATAGGTAAATACCATTAGATCTGCTATACTCATTTCATTTGTTCCAGCAATCCACGGTGTGGGTGATTCCTGAATTTTCTTCTCTAGTAGTTTCAATCCTACCGTTCCCTTTCCATCAGGTAAAAACAATGCTTCACGTGCTTTTATCCTCTCGTTAATATCATCAATCCCAAACGTTCCTCCTAAAATCGAAGAATGAGGACTAATTCCGTCTAT
>CESW01053357.1_pt1 | contig 20042 bp, 10 predicted proteins | sample 531171 | NCBI WGS metagenome assembly CESW01 (sample SAMEA2621859, study PRJEB7988) | marine metagenome | biome: marine biome (ENVO:00000447); feature: surface water layer (ENVO:00002042); material: "saline water (ENVO:00002010), including plankton (ENVO:xxxxxxxx)" | depth 5 m
ACCTCTAAATTCGTGGTGTTGAGCGTAACCGTATCTCCATTTACTGTGAGGTCTCCACTGATTGTAAGGCCTCCAGTGATAGCAGTATCTCTCTTAAGAGCAATCGCCGTGTTTGTAACTTCAAGTCTTTCTGAACCACCAGTTACCACGCGAAATTCGTCTTGATTGTGAAACTCAAGATATGTGTCTGTGTCCCCGTTGTGTCTTAAGCGATTCTCAAGATGTACGCTGCCAAGAATAACATCTGCAGGTATTTGTGCGCCTCCTCCCATTTTATTAAAACTGAATGTTCCTGCATCTCCGTCACTATCATTATTGATAACAAAATTTAGCGAACTGTCTCCCACGCGAATATCAACAATGTCATCAGTACCGCTTGAGCTAGTGGACGCGGTTCTTTTTAAAGTTAATTCGGGAGTGTCATTATCTTCGTTTGTTGCGATCGTCATGCCTCCGTGAGCCTGAAGAACATTATTTACAGTTGTTGCGCTGTTAGGCCTCGCAGCACCAATAGCTACATTGCCGTCAGATTTAATTGTCATCAACGATGACATCCAATTGGCTGATGGCACTCGTGGACTATTTGGAAACGCATATGCAGCAGAATCATTTCTGATATAAAAATCAATTTGACCAGTACCATAGACTCCGTCACTAGTTCCGTCATCATCAAGCGGAGTGGACAATGCCATGTAGCCAACTGTTCCATGCTGGTTATTGTTTAAATTTGGTGATCTTACTGCAAGATTTAGAAATGAAGTGGCTTTAAGCTGATCAGAAGTACCGTCACCATCAGCAGGACCAGCTAAGTTTGCTATAGTCAAACCTGATGCTGTGTATCCTGGAGCTTGATTTCCATAATGAAAATCAAAATACATAGCAGAACTATGATCACCATGTGTTTTTGAATATATAAACGGACGATCAGTTGAGGGAGAAGTACCAATACCTACATTGCCGTCTTCATTGATTGTTAATCGTGTGTGCGCGTCACCTGTCTTCCGAGTTTTAAAATGAAGTCTACCATCAGCCGAGGTTCCATCTACATGTTCTGCGACAATTTCCGCGATACCGGCAAATTGAGTAGTTCTGAAACCGATAGAAGAAGATGTATTATTATCAGTCCCTATTGTTAGTTGATTATTGGGACTCGTAGTGCCAATACCTACTCTGCCTGCGGAGTCGATACGCATCTTAGCACTACCAGAGCCGTGAGGTAGTCCATTACCGTGAATTGTCGTAGAATCTTCTGTGTGGAACTCAATATAACCATTATCAGCAGATCCAGTTCCGATGCCTGCTTTAAGTATTAAGTTACTCCCCCTAACAGAATTTCCACCGTCAGATACACCTTGACTAGAACGTGCTTGTACCGATGCGTCATTCGTAACAAAACTCCTCGAGCCTACTGTAATGTCACCAACGATATCAAGAGCGGTAGAAGGACTCGTAGTACCAATACCTACATTGCCGCCATCTTGTACAAAAATTCCATTTCCTCCGTCATCTTCTAGAAACAAGCCTGCGCCATCTCTTGCGCGAACTTTATCTGTAAATACATATTTGCCATCGGCAATTCCTAGGTTTTCGCTAGAGTTCCATGAATTAGACGCATTGGTCCATTTGAATTCTTTATCTGTTGCGCCTTTTAAAGTAATTCCTCCTCCGTCTGCAGTCGTATTTGTTGGACTTGCAACTGATCCAAGTTCGATATTTTTATCGTCAACAGTAACCGTGGTTGAATTGACCGTAGTGGTTGTACCATTAACTGTAAGATCTCCACCAATTGTAACATCTTTTGCAGTTGTTACGCTTCCTTCTCCGTCTACTTTAAATTTAATGTCTGAGCTTCCTCCGCTACCAATATGTACTATCGCATTTGATGAAGTACTATTTGTTTGTACTCGGAAACCCATTGCACCAGCCCCAGGAGCCGCAACATCAAGATGATATCCATCTGGATCTTTACCAATACCAAGTAAATCATTAATCCTGACATTACCATTTCCATGATTAATTGAAAATCTATTTTGAATATAAGCATCTGCATCGCTTACTGTATCAATTTCAAAAATACCACCGTTATTTCTAATTAGGGTATTTAAATCTGTTTGATCAGTTTCTCTTAGCCATATTCTTGGTTGCGAACCTTCAAGTTTCATCGATGGAGTTCCACCAGCAATATGTAATTTATGATCAGGACTCGTAGTACCAATACCTACATTGCCAGCGTGATCAATACGCATACGTTCTGCAAAGTTATGGGTTGCAGTTGTGCTAAATATTAATTCTGAAGATGTGTCACTTGCATCGCCTTTGTTGCTAACATTGACGGCTTTTATTTGAGCTTTTTTAGAATCTCCATTTGAGTTAAGTATAGCAAAATCTATAGTTGCGTCTCGAATCTCTAAACCTTGTTTTGTTCCAGCAATAGTTAGGTCTTCAGAAGGACTACTTGTACCAATACCTACTTTGCCATCTGGACCGATGAAAACATCAGGGTTGTCTATATTATTTGCATAATCAGTATAGAAATACATACCTTGTCCGCTTCCAACGCCCGAAGAGTTCGAATTGGCATATAATATTCTTCCAATAGCGTCTCTTGTTGTGTTTGAGAAATCTATGTATCCGTTTTGGTTATCACTCGAAATTATGGAAACATGATGATCTGAGTTACTTTCAGATTTACCTAGATATACACCAACAGCAGGTGCGACATTCGATATAGAATTTCCTGCGAAATATCCATCACCCGCAACGTGCAATTTATAACGAGCAACAGCCCTCTGAAGCGAACTCTCTAAATCAACACCAATTCCAACATTACCATTATTCTTGATAACCATAGACATCGGTTGAGTTGGTTCTCCGAAGTGATGAGTATAAAATTCTAAGTCTTGACTATATTTGTCGCCCGATTCATCAGCATCAATAGTTCCGCTGTTATCGGTATCCATATAGGAATTAATTTTTAAACCAGCAAATCCATCTGCGGTAGCCCCATTTGCATCTACAACCGAGCCGCCATGTGAAGATAATCCTATATGCCAGTCTCCACCAGTTGCAAATCCAGTGCCAGAGGCGGCACCAATATCATTTTGAGCCGCGCCATCACCAAATAATATATCTCCATTTACTTGCAGTTTTGCTTTTGGTGCAGTAGTACCAATACCTACCTTGCCGACGGAGTCGATAGTTACTCTTTTTGCTGTCTGTTCTGCGCCATCTTTGTTACCCCAAAAGTTTAAAGAATCAGTGGAATTATCATAGATAACACCTGCTTTGAAAGAGCGACTTTGGTTTCCAAATAGAAGAGAAGCAGCAGAGTCGTTTGAGCTTGTTATATAAATTCGACTGTCAGAGCTACTGTCATTTACATGTAAATTTCCTTGAACGCTGCCAGGAAAATCTGCAGAACCAATACCTACATTGCCGCCATTTTTAATAAAAATTCCATTTCCTCCGTCATCTTCTAAAAATAAGCCTGCACCATCTCTTGCGCGAACTTTGTCTGTAAATACATATTTGCCATCTGCAACTCCTAAATTTTCACTAGAAAGCCAAGAGCCATTATAATTTGCTTGCCAATTAAAAGTTTTATCTTCATCTCCTTTGAGCGTGATTCCTCCACCTTCTGCCGTAATATTTGTTGGATTATCAACTGATCCAAGCTCAATATTATGGTCATCAACCGTAACGTTAACTGTGTCAAGAGTTGTGGTTGTTCCTTTGACAGTAAGATTGCGGCCAACAAAAAGATCTCCAGTGATATTTGCATCACCTGTAACGTTGACTGTATCAAGGGTTGTTGTTATTCCTTTAACAGTGAAATGCTGTCCAACAAAAAGATCTCCAGTGATATTTGCGTTGCCTGAAAGAACGCTGTTTCCGCCGATCGATAAGTCTTCTCCTACTTTTAAATTATTTTCAATATTAAAATCAGTGCTTGCTACAATTGAGTCTCCAGTTGAATGAAGTTCGTCGATATATAGCTGCTTTCCACTAATAACATCCGAAGTAAATATATGTTTAGAAATCATCTTATTGTATTACACAAGTTTTATGTTATCTGACTGCATGTGTATGAATTTTACAGGAATTAGGAAGCGGACGCCCAAATACAACCTTATATGAACTATCTGAAATTCCAGAAATAACATATGGCAGTATTTCTATTTCGTTTTCTAATGCAGTTGATATAATTGGATTTGAGTGAAATTGATTAGGATAAAATATTTCGTATATGTCTTTTCCTGCTTGAGGAGTTAATTCAGTAATAAATGATTGTGTTGTTGTTTTATTTATTGAAGATTGACCTATACCTCTTGCGGATGTATGAACTGTGTATCCATCATTTAATAAATTTGATCCAAAGTTTATAAAGTATTCGTGACCATTTACTCCAGAAATCATGTATGGAACAATTGGACCTCCTTGATCATTTTCTAAGGAAACGGTAACCGCTGGATTTTCTCCAAAGGTTTTTGGAAAATCTATTTTATAAAGATCGTCTCCTCCAAATAAATCAGTAGAAAATGAAACAACTTCATCAGATCCGCCAACTACTTTTTCCCATTGTCCATCTTCTCCAGTTACAAACAAACATTCTAAATAAGAATCTCCTGTAACAGAAAGTTCTCCGACAGGTGTTTCTGTATTTACTCCTAAAAATCCTTCATTTGTTAATCTAAGTTGCTCAATGCCACTCGTAAAAAATTTTAAAGTATCATTTTCGTTTTCTTCTAAAATAACTTTGACTCCTGAACCCGCAGTAAGTTCGAGCTTATCATCTGTGAATCTTAGAAATGTATCTGGATCGTCGAGATGATATAAATATTCTCCAAGATGTATATCTTCGGTTGTTGTTTCGCTTCCTTTAATAAAAACATCCCCTGTTCTAAAAACATCTCCAAAAAGGTGTGAATCCCCAGTTTGCACTGTATCCCCAACTATTTTAGAATCTCCTGTGATATTGTAATTACCTATAAGATCTGTATCTCCAATCCTTAAAGAATTGCCTTCTTGTCTTAAGTTTCCAGTATGAGTTATGTCTCCAATAAAAACAGAATCTCCTGATACATGAAGAGTATATTGTGGATGAACGGTTTTAACATGTTCATAAAATTCTACTCCAGAAAAATTAAAATGAGCAAATTCCCAAAAATTACCAGAAATTATTTTTTGTGCAACTAGTCTATATTTTGAATACTTTTCTGGATGATAATCACTCAAAGAAAAAATAGATGCTTGTCCCGTTTCTGCATATGATCCTGCATCTAAATTATTTTCGGTATGAATAGTTTTCCAGTCTACGCCGTTATTTGAGGCAACCACTTTGAATTTTTCTGCTGAATTTTCAATGTCTGATCTGAAAACAGAAAATCCTCTGTAATTAAAAGGTTCTGGAAAATCAATGCCTACCCATGCTCCTCCCATTTCTCTGTGAATGTCGCTCGGCAAAAAAGATTGTCCGTCTAAAGTTAAATCGTTTTCAAAATTTTGTTGAGACAAAGGAATTGTGGAATTATAATATCCTGAAGGTTCATATATAGAATAAGAAGATATTGTTGTGTCTAAATTAGGCTGACCAATTCCAATAAAGTCTAGTCCTTCTTGATGAGTTGTAGGGTCAATGCCTCCTCCGTAATTGTAATCAACATAACCATCTGAAAAATTTGGAAAATCGCTATAAATGTCTTTTATTATTCTTCTGTCTGTAAAGTCAAGTCCAATGCCAACTTTTTCAAATAAACCTGTTTCTCCTACAAAAATATTACCGCTGATATCTCCTGTTTGGGTTATATCAATTATTTCATTTACATAAATTGTGCTTAAAAATGTGCATGGATCTGCAAACGTTTTTTCTCCACTAATTAATTGATTGCCGGTAAGAAATACAACATTATCTAGTATAGATTTTTTTAAGTTTTTAAATTTTATTTTTTCATTATATTCGCCAGAATTTGCAATAAGAAATAATACATCATCATCTTTATTTCCTGAAACGGCAGTATGCGGAAAAGGCTCAAGGCCAGCAGAAATAAGTTTTTTATTGTGAAATAAATTTGATATACGATTATCTTTATTCATAATGCAAGCCTTTTTGTTCCCTCAAAACTAGAAAATGTATGTACTGTGTAATCTTGATTGACATTTGTTCCGAAAATTATAGTGTATGAACTACTGTTTACACTAGATATTGCGTAAGGAATAATCTTGTTTGGCCCTTCTAATGTTAAAGTAACTGCTGGCGCGTCTTGATATCCAAAAGGAAAGAATATTTCATGTTCATCTGAATCTTTTTGTAATCTAGTATAAAATCTTTGTATGCCGTGTCTATTTTGCGCGTGGTCGGAACAAGTTACATGAGGATATTCGTCATAATAAATGCCATTAACTTCGTTTAATATTGATGGACTTAAGGCAGTAGTATATAAAAAATATTCTTTATCCAAAAGAGGGGCTGCAAATTTTACAATAAAATCATGCCGTGTAACATCAGTAATAATTAGTGGAGGAATAATTCCTCCGTTTCTATGTTCTAAACTAACAGATACAACTGGATGGGTTTTAAATGTTTTAGGAAAATTAATTTTATATTCATCTTGTCCAACTTGAGAACTTTCAGAAAGGTTGTTTGTTAAAGATGTTTTGAACGCAACGGTTTCGTCATCTCCTCCAAAAATTTTATAGAATTTTTTATCTGGGTTGTCGAAAATAAATCCATCTTGAGTAAAAGCTTTTCCTGAAACTGAAAGTTCTCCTATAGGTTCAGAAGAGTTAATTGACAAAAATCCTTTTTGAGTTAAGCGCATTTGTTCTACGCCGCTAGTAGTAAAGATCATTTCATCATCGTCATTACCATTGTTTTCTTGTAGCTGAATTTTAGTTTGTGAACCTGCATTGAGATCAATATTGTGATTTCTTAACCTAACGAAAGTATCTACATCATTATGGTGATATAAATATTCTCCTAGATCAATATTGCCGGTAATTGTTTTTTTGCCCTGAGTATAGTTATCTCCTGTTTGAGAAAAACTGCCTAAAAAATTAATATCTCCAAATTGAACTGTATTTCCAAATATTTTAGAATTTCCAGTTATAAAATAATCTCCAGATAAAGAAATGTCTCCTATTTGAAAAAGATTGCCGAGTTGTCTGCGATTTCCTGTTTGAGTGATATCTTCAATAAAGCATGAATCTCCAGAGATGTCTAAAGTATCATCTGTATCTGAGTGACGTTCAAAAAAGTTGCTGCCGACTCCAAGGTTTTGATATAATCCGCTGTCTCCGACAAAAATATTTCCACTGATATCTCCAGTTTCTGTAATATCTATAGCTTCACTAATATTTGTTCTACCCAAAAATGTACAAGGATCAACAAATGTTTTTTTTCCGCTTGCTAATTGTTCTCCTGTTAAATAAATTGAATTGTCTAAAATAGATGCTCTTAAATTTGCAAAAGAAATTTTTTCGTTTCTAACTTTTGGTCTTGCAATTAATAAAAAAGAATTTTGATCATTGGTAGAAGGCGTGGTTGCCCTAGCAAAACTCGGAAAAGGTTCCGGCGGGGAATCAGAGAACAAAGTCTGTCGCTCTGGTAAATCTGAGATTCTTTTATTAGGCATAACGGATCTTTTATTAATACACTTAATTATAAAAGGTGTAATCAGTTTAATGGCTAAAACATCTCTGAATAGATTTACCTATGAAAGGTTGGGCGTTGCGGTGTCAGACTTTCCTGCATTCAAGGAAGAGAATTCTGAAGGGTCAAAAATTAAAAATTTGATCAGAGTACAAGATATTGATTATGATTTTTCGCATCCAGCTTTAGATTTAAAATCAGTGGGTTTTGATAATTTAGTTGTAAAAGATGAAGAATCTCCAGTTGTTAGGCAAGGAGATGTAAGATGTAATATTTCGTATTTATTTTCTAGCGGAGAAAACGAAGAAGCAATCGGATTTAATATTAGTTCAGACGAAACAATACTAAAAAACTTTATTGATACCTCAAAAACTGATGATATCAACATATTTATTGTTGCTGCAAATGAATCAAGTTATACAGATCTAAATAATGTAGAAGATCAAGATAGATTTGAAGATTATAATGTTATAGGATTGGGCAATTCTTTTTTGATTGATTATAATTATGAAGCTTCTGTTGGTCAATTACCAACTGCGTCAATTACATACGATTGCAGTAATATGAAATTTGATTTATATAAAAATGAGAATCCGCAAAATGATGATAAGCCTCCAACTTTTCCTTCTTTAAAGCTTGGAATAAATGATCCTTTGAATCCTCAATCGACAGAAAGATTTTCTTTGGATTCTGATACTTTCAATCCAGATATCGTTTACGGAGCAAATGTAATAATGCCTGGAGATATATTGATTGAGATAACTAAAAAAGCTGGAGATTATGGAGGAGTTCCTTTGGAAAGTTTAGACGCAGCAATACAAAGTGTTTCTATTGATGTGCCAATTCCTAGGCAGAGCATTTATGGCTTTGGCAGTAATTATGTGTTTGATAGAAAATTAAAATTACCAATTATTGGATCAACTGCAATTGAAATGATTGTGCGAGAATTTGATGAAGGACAAATTGACTCATTTTTTACAGAGGGTTCTGTATATGATATTACAATAAAGCATACTGATAGATTTTTTAATGAAGGAAGGGTAGAGCTTGCTTCTGTTGTAAATACTTTTCTAATTGAGGGCGCACAATTAAAGCAGCAAGCTTATCGAGTAGGAATTGGAGATAGTATGACTGTGGGTACATTTTTTACATTTGGTATTGGCACAAGCAAGGGCCTTAAATTATTTAGACAATAAAAAGCCCGCCTAAAAAGGCGGGCTTTAGTGGGAGGGTGTCGGGGGGGGGAATTATTTTCCGTCGTACCAACCGTCTAGTTTTTCAGGTGCATGAGCATTACGAGATCCAAGAATATAAAGTCCTCTTGCTTTATCTTCTGGTCCGCCAACTTGGGCTGTAAATGTAACATCTACAGATTTATTGTCTCCAATACTTGAGCTAAATGCTTCTCCTTCAAGAAGAGCGCCTTTAACAATGTATTGCATTGCTACATCTCCAGTTCCATATTGATTTGGTTCTCTCATTGTAAATACCAAATCGTGCTCTTCTGTATTCCACAGAAGATCTGCAATATTACCTTCTTTGAGGTCTGCCATAATAGCATTAACCGAAACAGAAATGTTAACTGGATAATCTACAACTCGACTGTATCCATATGGAGTGCCAAGTCTATTAAGAACTGTGCGGCTCAATGGAACGTCGATACTAAAACTTTGAATATGAGCAGAACCAGGAACTGTATAATCTTCTTTTGGATCGTCATTTACGCCTTCAGCAAGAGCTCCAGTTGCAATTTCTTTGCCTCCAACTGTTTGACCAAAACCCTCATCGCCTCTTGGATCTTCTCCAGGAAGCAATTCAAATTCTGAAGCTCTACCATCTGTACCAAGAGAAAGTGTGATATCACCAGGACGTAAACATGCCCAGCCATCTTCATCTGTATCTGCAAGCGAAGCTGTGCTGCTGTCATTAAGAACTCCACTAACTGCTGGAGGAAGACTAAATTGGACATCTTTAATTGGCGTACCGAAATTTGTATTTACAGCAGGAATATCAAGATCTTGAGTGCCTGTATAACTTCTTAAATTTAATCCGTCAACGGTAACACTAGCAGTTGGCATGGATCCAACAGCTGCTTCAATAGAATAATTAGAAACAAAGCCATTTCCAAGCGCAATAACGCTTTTATCTTCTTCATCGTCTTTGTTTCCAACTGCATCATGACCTTCACAGGTCGTTAATATAAAGTAATTTTTGCCGCCTGCGTTGATATCTTCTCCGCACACAACTCCGTCAATGATTTCGCTAGCAAGCGCAGTATTGTCGCCGCTAACGTTCATTCCCATCAATCTTTCATTTAACCCGTTTGTTAAATAATAAGAATAATCAAGAGTAACTGTGGGAGGTTCAATAGACACAGAATCAATTCTCGCAAGTTGGCCAAATTGATTGACATCTTGACGATTAATGCTGAAGCTGTAGTTTGCACTTTGAACCCTGCGAAGTTGCTGAATGCCAGTTTGAGATGCGCCAGCAGAGGTTTTTTGTCCAACATCGCCATCTGCGAAGTGATACCCTGTTGCGTCAACCGTGCCGACATAAAGAGCTTCACTTTGATAAATTACTCTTGCGCGTCCTGGTAGTTTTTTTGCCATAATATTATATATAAGGTTGGTTTCTGATTATGTTACATTTTTTCTGTAAAAAAGGGAAGTTTACTTCCTTGGGAATCTTGTGTTGGTTACTTCAAAGTCAATGAACCCGACAAACAAAGAAGGATCAACATTTTTACTTACTCTGTCGCTCAGCTTGGAAACTCTTGCTTCTTCAACATGAACAAGTGGATATCTTCTGCAAGAAACAAAGTCTCTGTAATTAAATCCTGTTACATCTCCATATTCATTGAATGGATAATCTTCAAAATTTAATTTTGCAAATACTTCATTTTTAGAATCTGCAAATACAGACAATGCTCCATCTAATTGAAAAGTATTTTCTGCAAAAACAACACATCTAATATTTGTTGTAGTTTTATCTTCTCCACCAAATGCATATGGTTCATTTTCAGAAAGTTCTGGGTTCACAAAAATTGCAGGAATAACTTGTTTATATGGAGCAATTCCTGATACGTCTTGTTTAAATCTTCCATTTGTATCAAATTTGCTGTCTATAATTAATTGTTCTTCTGTTTGATTTGTAATATAAAAATTAAAATCTTTAACTGAATATGATCCACTCACTGTTGTATTTGTTGTTCCAAAGCTTGAATCAAAAAGTGCGCGACCATTGTCAAAATCAAACTGCAGACCATTATCTCCTCTGCTTAAAAATGTGCCATCATTATAAACTCCGCTAGGAACATTTGCTCCTTCAATGCTGGAGTCATATACCCATTGTTTGTGAGGGCTGCTATATCCAACTAAAGTTGGATCAAGTCTATCATCTGTATCGTTTGCGTAAAATGTAGAGGTGAAATTTGTGAAAGCATCTGCTCTTCTAACAATATAATTGTCTGCCCAAAGCATAAAGCTTGTTGTGAGTTCGTGTTGGAATTGTGGTTTCATTAGAAATATTTTTTGGAAACTCTTGCTGCGTTTATTGAATTTAAATCAGATTCAAATTTATTCAACAAAGATTTAACATAATCTATTTTTACTCTGCCTCCTCCTGATAATTTTGTGTTCTGTATTCCTGCTCCTGATCTACCAACGCTAGACCTTTTATACATGTACTGACCTAAATTAGGAATACCTTTGCCCTCCATTTCTTGCAGCCAACTAAGACCGTTTGCCCAAGGCATGGGCGTCGCTTTATAAAGTTGACTAAGAGAAGGAGCTGTAACTAAATAAGTCCATATAAATCCATTCGATCCCATTGCGCGTCTTTTTAAAACAATTTCTGTTCTGCTTAATAGTTGTTCTATTTGAGATGTTGGATCATCTCCGCTTTCGAATCCAATAAAGCCAAAAAGATTTCCTCTTGGCAATGATCCGCTTATGTTCGAAGAGCCTGGCCCAGACTTTAATTCTCTTGTAACTGGATGACCCTCAAAGTCTTGCATCATTTTTTTATGTAAAACTTCAAACTGACCACGAATAATTGCTCTGGTTTGAGCCATAACTTGAGAATCTCTTTGAAGTTGTTTCTTGATAGAAGCTTTGAGTGATCTGGAAAGGCGGGCTGTCATGTTTTAAACTTCGATAGGTCTTAGATATAAAGTATAAAATTGAATTACATCAAATAGTCCATGTGCCCTGGGGTCAGACTCTACATGAAACATTCTGCCATCTAGCTCAACTCTTTTAGCCTCTCTAATATAAGAATAATCTTCAACTTTTAATTTTATGCGAACAAGACTGTTTGCATCTGGTTTCGAAACTTTGACCTGTGCATCAGTATCTCCAAAGTATTCTAAGGAACGGTCTGTATCATATCTAATTCTTGCTTTAAATACTTTTTTGACTGGAGCATTTTCAATGGTTTTATTTGCCGAGCTGGCAGTGTTATATAAATAGTTGTAACTAGGGTCTGTACTAATAATAACTTTTTGCGCTTCTTTATATACAACAATATCTCTTCCAAATGTATCATGAAGATCAAGTAAATTGGATGCGATGCTAGCTCTTTCAGAAGATGATAAAAATTCTGCCATGCATAGTTTTACACTAAATAATTTTTTTGTGTATATGACTATTAGGTATAAGGTTTATGGACGCAGAAGGTATTTTCAAAAAGTCCTGTCAAAGGAGTACGGTTTCCCTATTTAAGGGTTTCCTCGTTATGCTTGAAGACTTGCATAATGAGCATCAGATTCAATTCAATAAATTAAAAAAGAATCTACCAGAAGGCTGTGAGCCTATTATCGATCAAGCTGATTACTTTGATATGGATAAATTACAATATCTTAGAAAAAGAACTTTAGATATTGGTAACGAAACAATTAGAAATATCGAAAGCGAATTAGATAATTATACTATAGGATTCACATTTAAATAAAAATTATTATGGCAGAAGCAGTCGCAGAAAAAACAGAAACAATGGATGATACTCGAAAGAAACTTCGAGAAATTTACAGCTTTACTTTTGAAAAAGAAGAAAAAGTTAAACGCACAGAAACGCAAAGTCTGGAAAATCCAGAAACAAAACAAATGGAGGAAGTTTCTGTAACCAAGGAGGTCACAGAAGAAGTTCCATATAGAGTGATTATGAAGCAGCCTACTCGCAGGCAAATTGAAGACGCAGAACTAGAGTTTAGCGTAGAAATGAGTAACTGCATAAAGAAAGGTATTTTAACAAAAGCCATGCTTGCTAAGAAATATAGTGATACTGGAGGCTTGATGGCCGAAGATGATGCAAAAGAATTGACAAAAATGTATGTCAGATATGGAGAACTGTCTCAGGAAAGCGAAAAAATTCAAATCAAAAACAAGCAGTCTGAAAAAGACAAAAAACGAATCGAAGAAATTGCAGGCGAAATTTCTGTTTTAAGAAAAGATATTGTTAATGTTGAAACTTCATATTCTAATTTATTTAATCATACTGCAGATGTTAGAGCAGAAAATAGAGTTATTCAATGGTATATATTGTATTTAACTTTTATTCAAAAAGAAGATGAAGATAAGATGTCTCCTTTGTTTGAGGGTAATAGCTTTGAACAAAAGCTTGATAGATATTATGAACTTGAAGAAGACGGAGATGTTATTTACGATTTAATTGGCGGAAAGGTTGCCGCTTTGTATAGTTTTTGGTACTACAGTTCTGGTGCGGTTTCTAAAGCAGACTTTGAAAAACTTGACAGTGACATAGAAGAAGGAAAGGTATAATATGTGGAAACTGTTAAGCGAAGAAAAATATTTAGAGATGTAGTTCGCGGATTTTCTACTACCACACTAGAAGAAGATTTCGTATACATCAAACACTTGACTCCTCATGATCAAGTAGAACTTGAGGAGATAGAAGAAAAATATTTCAATATTGCTTTGCGAAAAGGTGTGCCAACAGAAGAAGATATGTTAACATATCTAAAAGATGAGGGACAATGGACTGATAAAGACGAAAAATTTATTCAAGATAAAGAATTATTTTTAGAGAACCTGCGAAAAGCCAAAACCAAGCTTGTTTTAAAAAGAGAAATAGACAAGCAGGCTGCGTTGATTGATAAAGAACAAAAACTTTTGGACGACAAACAAATACAAAAAATTGGCTTGATTGGAAATACTTGCGAAAAATATGCAAAAGATAGATTAAATGATTTTTATATGATTAAAAGTTTTTTTGCTGATGATAAATTACAAGAACCATTATTTAATCAAGATAAATTTGATGAGCTTGATAATCATGATATAAAGAAAGTAGTATATAAATACAATGAAATATTTGAAGGATTTAGCGAAGAAAGTATACAATATACAATACTAGAAGATTTTTACAATCCATATTTAAGTTTTGCTGAAGATAGTATGCAATTTTATGGCAAAGCATTTTGTGATTTAACATACAATCAAATTAGATTAATTGTTTATACTAGGGTATTTAAGAATATATTTGATATGAATGAAAATATACCCGAAAGTATTCGCAAAGATCCAGCCAAGCTTTTAGAATTTGGCAGCAGCTCAAAAGAAGAAAAAGATAAGGCCAAAGATAAACTTACTCAGGGAGATGGTGGTACATTGGTTGGCGCAAAACAAGAAGATTATGATTACCTAGGAGTTGAAAAACCAACAAATGCAATTAGTCTTCATGAAGAAGCCAAGAAAAAGGGTGGCACTTTAAATATGGAAGATTTAATGAAATTGCATGGCGTAGGATAATTTTGGTGTATTATACCTTATCACAGGAATAAGGTAAAAATGGCTATTAATGTAGATGTACTCGGTAATACTCAGCCGCTTGAAGCAGCGGTTCAGTCAGCTGTAAACAGAATTCGTCGCAGGCCAATTAAAATTACTGTGGATGACAAGGGAGCCACTCAGCCTCTTGGAAATATGCGTCGAAGTGCAGACGAGTTTAGCAAGTCAATGGAAGCTGCTAATGCTCGTATTATCGCATTCGGAGCAAGTATGGCAATTATCAATGGAGTTGCTGATGCGTTCAAGGGAATGGTTAGAAATGTCGTGGAGGTTGAAAAAGCATTGGCTGACATCAATGTTGTGATGGGTTTGAGCGCTCAAAATCTAGAAAAATTTGGCGACGGACTTTTTACGGTAGCAAAAGAAACTGGACAAGCATTTAAAATTGCAGCTGATGCAGCAACAGAATATGCTCGTCAAGGTTTAAGTATGGAAGAATCTTTGAAGCGTACGAAAGATGCTTTGATTCTAACTCGTTTGACTGGCATGGATTCTGCGAATGCTGTTAAATCTTTGACGGCAGCTATGAATACATATGGTAATCAAATCAAAGACACTACTCAACTTGTAAGTAAATTTGCTGCTGTAGATGTTAAATTTGCTGTTAGTGCAGAAGATTTCGCTGATGCTATTGCTCGTACTGGTGCAGCTGCAAGAGGAGCTGGAGTGGATATTGATGAACTGATTGGCTTGGTTACTGCCGCTCAACAACAAACTGCTCGAGGTGGTAAGGTTATTGGTAACTCATTTAAAACAATTTTTACTCGTATAGGAAGAACAGATACTTTAAATCAATTAGAAAATTTAGGAATTGCAGTAAGAGACATTGAAGGTAATACTTTGGGCGCAAAAAGAATTTTGACTGATCTTGCAAATACATTTGATAGTTTAACTGAGGCGCAAAAAGCTCAAATTGCGCAAACCGTTGGTGGCGTATTTCAAATCAACGTTTTAAAGGCTGTGCTGGGCGATGCCGCAAAGCAAAATGGTATTTTGGCAAATGCAACACAAATTTCTGCTGGCGCAACAGATGAAGCTATCACCAAAAACGAACAATTAAGACAAACTATGGCTGCAATGGCCACCGAGACTGGTTTGGCAATCAAAGAAGCAAGCGCAAAAATTGGTGAAATTGCATTAGCTCCAGGAATGGAAAAAATTCTCAATGTGGTTAAAAGTGTTGCAGAAGGAGCAAACAATTTATTAGGAGACGGAGAAAGTGCTGGAGGTAAATTTGCAAACGGATTTTTAAAAGGTCTGGGTAATATTATTACTGGGCCAGGATTGGTTGTTATTGTTGCTGTATTTGGTAAACTATTTCTAAAAGCAGCTCAATATGCTAGAGAAAGTTTGAGTTCATTGATTGGCGTAACCACAGAAGCGCAAAAACAAAAAGCTATACAAACTTCTTTGGTTAATTTGTTTGGACAAAACGCAGCATTAAGCAAAGAAATGTTGCGAACTGATATATCTAGAACAGAAAAAGAAAAAATTATATTAGCTTTACTAAAGGCACAGGTTGCTGAAGCAAATGTTTTAAATGCAGTAAGCAAACAAGCTGCGTCTACTTTATATCGTCAAGGATTTGGAGCCAATTTGGCACCAAGAAGAGGACGAGCAGACGGACACATTCCAAACTTTGCAGAACGCGAACAAGCCGCAAAAGGAGGATATGCAGCAGGAAACATTAGAGAGATGAGCATGCCTGGCCAGGGCTCGGTTATTTATAACAGCGCAGAAAAAGTTAAAAATTTTGCGGGTATGAAACAGCCTGCAATTATGCCTCCGCTGTCTAGTAAAGCAGGCAAAAATTATCAGCAAGCATTTGGAAGTGTTCATGGATTTGATCCGTATGCAGGAAGTGGATTTATTCCAAACTTTAACAAAAAGCCGCCTGTGGGGGAGCAATATGCGATCCAAGATCTGAGGCAAGCGGACAGGCCTGGGCTCAAGGCTTTTCAAAAGGTCAAACAGGGAAATCCAACTGTAGATTTAGGTACATATTTTGCAGGTAGTATGAACCGAATGGGGGTTGTTTTAGGAGTGGGAAAACCTACCAAAAACGCAGAAAATGAAACATACTCACAACCCATATCAGACATACAGTCGAAAAAGGCTAAGGCGACACTTGCTATGCGTCTTGGTCTCAAAATACCTGACTTAAAAGGTAAGACGTTAAGGGCGACCCTGCCAACCTATACTATAAGTCCAGTTGATGAAAACGACATCAAAAAGATTGATGCTGGCAAGTCTGACGAAGTTGCTAGAACTCAAATTTCTGGCGTGATTAAGGAGGGCCTGACTGAATTTGCAAAAGGAATGCATAAACATATATTTAAGGATGTAGATAAGCCGAATTTTACAAGCGCGAATGTCATGAGTCATGTTGATAATGGAACCATTGGAAACTTATATGAAGCAGCAATGAGAACTGCGATTGGGGATAGACTCGAACCAAATACGCAAGAATCTTTTGATTTTAGGGGGCAAGATGCTAGTGTTTTATCACGATTTTTCGGCAGCCCTAAGGATGCTCTTGAGGCAAAATATACATTGGCTGCAGCAAAAACTGGAGGAATTCCAAAAAAAATATTAAATTATATTTCTAAATCAACACCAAGCAGCGTATATGAGTCATTTCTTAAAACAAAACCAAGAACGGGGGGAGGCATCAGGAGAGCTGCAGATGGATATATTCCCAACTTTGCCGATCCATTAAGCAATGCAATTAATCGCGAAAAAGGCGCTGGCGTTCCTGTTTCTCAAATTCGCGTTGGCTCTCACCAAGCTTTAATGAACAAAGGAAATCCATTAGGCTTGGGAGTTACAAATACTACCGACGAACCAAATGGATTGCGTGATGTATTTGGAGCAAATGGATATGTGCCAAATTACTCTTTGTCAGGTTTAGGGGTCATCGAAAGCTTGATAAAGCTTTGGAGGGGAGAGTCTCAAGCTGTTTTGGATATCGAAAAGCAAAAGAGAGTCCAATCAATGAAAGACATGAAGAGCGTTCAAAAAAATGACCGCACTAGGATGATGCAAGTGCATCAGCACAATAAAAATCAATTGAATTTCGATAAGCTTGAATCTGCCGAGTCTATGAGGCAATTGAAATACACTAAAGAAGAAACTATTCACGCCTTAAAACAATTAGGTTACGAACAGCAAGAGTCACAATTGGCTGCACAACAAGCATTTGCAAAGAGTGGTGGTGGTGTTGGTGGCGTATTAGGGGGATTGGGGGCTGCTTATTCAAGGCAAAATACAAGATTTGGTGGAACAACTATGGGACGAGCAATGGGAAGCTCTGGAGTTCAAATGGCAATGATGATGGGTCTTCCTATGGCAGCAGGATTTATGCAAGATTCTATAGGAGGAACTGTAGGAAATGCTGCTGGTGGGGCATTAAACGGGGTTGCAACTGGGGCATCTATGGGCATGATGTTTGGACCACTTGGTACAGCAATAGGTGCTGCTGTCGGAGGATTAGGGGGTTTTGCTATGGCACTGATTGACTCTAAGGATGCAGTTGAAAAGAAAGCTGAAGCAGAAAGAAAAGTGGCGGAGGAAATAGGAGCTTCTTTGGCTAGTGTGCTTATGCAGCTTCCTGGTGCCAAAGATAAACTTGAAAATTTTTCACAGAGATTCTCAGTACAATTCGCAGATCTAGAAGAAGCTAAAGCAAATAAAATGAAACCGGCTCGCGGCGGTCCAACAATAGATTACAAAGAAGTTGCAAAAGCGGCCGACTTAACAAATAAACTTGGTTCAGATGTTAAATCGAATATTGGTGATGTTCTGAAAACTTTACCTGACGATTTTATTTTTTCTGCTAAAAAGTTTGAAGAAAATGAAGACGGAGATAGAGTAGCTGTAGACTTCGAGGGAACTGGAAAAGAGTATGCTAAAGAATTCTCAAAATCTACTCAGGATGAGAGAATACAAATGTTTGAATCTTTGCGAAAAACAATGAAAAGAGAAGACGACAAAATATTAGCTGAAAAGAAAAAAGAAGCTAGAGGAGTCATTATTCAGCTTGATCTTCAAAAAACTCAAATTATGGCTCAACAAGCAGCCGCAATGAAGCAATTAGAAATAAAAGATCGTTACTCTGAAATATCTGACAATTTAAAAAATCAAGTAAAATTAGCAGGCAGCTTGGCTACCGATCAATTCAAGGCACAAAACAAATATCTTCAAGCTTTAAACAAAGCTGAACAAGCTTACGCCAAAAGCGCGGAAACCGCAGACTCTCAACTTAGAATGGGTATATTGAGCGGCATTCGAAAAGATCAAAGTATACAATCAGTATTTAAGACTTCGCTCGGATTAGAAGATGGAGATAGCTTTCAAGATATTACCGACAAAGTTGGAAGTTTAAGTGGTGAAGAATTGAAAGGTAAATTACAAGACATAGCCACTAACAATAAAACTGAAGGCCCCATAAGAGAAGCAATTCTTCAATTTTTAGACCTTGAAATTATAAAGAGAGATAATATTTTAAATTTAGCCGAAAAACAGAAAACAAGCTCTGAAAGTCAAGCAGAGAGAGAAAAAAATATAAATATGATTCTTGCAGACAGAAAAACAATTCTAGATGATTTGAAAAGAGCAGACAGAATGGCTGATGAAGACACTAGATCTGCGCAAAAAATTAGGGGATTTAATGATAGCGTAGCAAAAGCAAGAAGATTAACTGCTGTTGGAGCTGGTTTTCAAAGCGCAGAAGATAAAGAAAGATTTAAAATACTTGAAAAAGAATTTGAATTAGAATCCAAACTTGCAACTCTTGAAGAAAACAAGGCAAATAATATCAGGGACCTTGAGATAAAAAGAGCAGAGATTAATCAAAAGGTTGACCAAGAAGAACTCAAAAATTTGAGGCAAAAGAAAGACATGGGCGTTTTTGGTGAAGGAAGTCGCCTTTTGGTGATTAGTGATGACGAAATAGCGGAATTAAATAGACTGGAGCAACTTGAAGCCGAAAGAATTAAAAATTTAGAAGAAATTGAAAAGAAAATAAACAATGCAAACAACGAACACAAAAAAGAAATCGAATCTTTAAACACAATACTTGCCTTAGAAAAAGAAAGACTAAAACAAGATAGACTGGAAAGAACTGGTACTGGAAGTTTTGGAAGAGGATTTGATAAAGGTATGAGTAGCATGAAAGAGCGAATTGAATATATGGATTATGAATTGGGGCAGAATATTCCAGGTAAATTAGCTGACGGCCTAGCAACTGCAATGACTGAAGCAGCCAATGGTGCAAAAAGTATTGGTGATGCTTTAGAAGATGCAGCTCTTAATTTTCTTAGCTATATGCAACAAGCAATGATGCAAAAATTAGCGATGCAAGCTGTTGGCGCATTAGGATTTTCTCAAGGCGGTGGGGTTAAAAAATATTCTTCTGGAGGAAATGTGCCAGCCATGGTAACAAATGGTGAATATGTAATGGGTAGAGAGGCGGTTAAAAAATATGGTGGTGGCTTTATGCATAGTTTAAATGCTCGAGGAAAAATTCCTAATTATTCTATGGGCGGAGATACCATGCAAGAATATGGCATGGGTAAAATACCAAA
>CESW01130614.1_pt1 | contig 19993 bp, 16 predicted proteins | sample 531171 | NCBI WGS metagenome assembly CESW01 (sample SAMEA2621859, study PRJEB7988) | marine metagenome | biome: marine biome (ENVO:00000447); feature: surface water layer (ENVO:00002042); material: "saline water (ENVO:00002010), including plankton (ENVO:xxxxxxxx)" | depth 5 m
GATTTTAAAAAAGGTTGTTACGTAGGCCAAGAAAATACTGCCAGAATAAAGTTAAAAGACAAATTAAACAAACGTCTTTTACCAATTGAAGTAATAGAGGGTGATTTAGAAAATGATATCATAACAACTGAGAAAAATGAAATAGGAAAAATATTAATAAACGATAATTATCCCTACGCACTTATCAGAATTAAAAATGAAAAATTTGATTTTAGCAAAACATTTAATTGTGGTTCTGCTAAAGTTAAAATCAAGAAGCCTGATTGGCTACAAATTATTTAATAAATTTAGATAAGTCTGGTTTAAAATAATTTGGACCTTTCATCACTTTTCCTTGATCATTATAAATGGGTTTACCATCCTCACCTAGCTTACTCATATTTGAATTTTGAACTTCTTGAAAACAGGCGTCTAGATTAATTCCAAATGCATGTCCTGCACCATATGTAACATATAATATGTCTGTTAAAGCATCCGCTGCCTCTAAAAGATCATTATTGTCTAAAGCTTGTTTAAATTCATCTAATTCTTCCTTAATCAAATTGTATCTCAGTTGATTTATTTTAGAAGAACTGAAAGAAGGTGAAGACTTCACCTCTTGCCCAAAAGTATCCATAAAATTTTTCACTTTTTGAAAATTAGTCATTTTACTCCTGTAAGATTTATTAAAACTAGTATATAGATTATTAAGTTATTTATTCAAATAAATGAAAACTAGAAAAGAATTTGATAGTATTGGTGGCATAAATGTGCCGAATGATAGATATTGGGGTGCCTCAACACAAAGATCAAAAAAATTTTTTAATATTGGTAAAATATTAGTACCTTCATCAATAGTAAGATCTATTGCAATAATTAAGAGGAGTGCAGCTATTATCCATGAAAAAGACAGATTAATTTCACCTAAAATTTCCAGAGCTATAGTTAAAGCTTCTAATGAAATTATAGCTGGTAAATTAAGTAAAAATTTTCCATTAAAAGTCTGGCAGACTGGATCAGGAACTCAGACCAATATGAATGTTAATGAGGTTATAGCAAATAGAGCTATAGAAATCCTAAAAGGAAAAAAAGGATCAAAAAAACCTGTTCATCCTAACGACCATGTGAATAAATCTCAATCTACAAATGATGTTTTTCCCACAGCAATGCATATATCGATTGCATCAGAGACTATAAATAAACTATTACCAAGTTTAAAGTTATTAGAAACCTCATTATCAAAAAAAAGCAAAGATTTCCAAAAAATTGTTAAAATTGGAAGAACTCATCTTCAAGATGCTACTCCTTTATCGCTTGGTCAAGAATTTTCTGGATATCATGAGCAAGTAAAGAAAAGTATAAATAGAATTAAATATTGTTTAAGCGATATTTATTATTTAGCTCAAGGTGGAACTGCAGTAGGAACAGGATTAAATACAAAAAAAAATTTTGACAAGAAAATAGTCAATGAAATAAAAAAATTTTGTAAAATAAATTTCAAACCTGCTCCAAATAAGTTTTCTGAACTAGCAGCACATGATGCAATAGTAAATTTTTCTGGGTCTTTAAATTCTTGTGCAGTTGCATTAATGAAGATTTCAAATGATATAAGATTTTTAGGCTCAGGACCTAGAGCTGGTTACGGAGAACTTTTGCTACCAGAAAATGAGCCAGGTTCCTCTATTATGCCAGGAAAAGTTAACCCTACTCAATGTGAAGCTGTTACAATGGTATGTGCTAAAGTTATCGGAAATCATACTGGAATAACAGTTGCTGGTAGTCATGGTCATTTCGAATTAAATGTATTCAAACCCTTAATTGCTTATAATATTCTACAATCAATAGATATTTTAGCAGACAGCATTAAGAACTTTAGTTTGTATTGTGTAAAAGGAATTAAAGCTAATAAAAAAAGAATTAAAGAACATTTGGATAATTCATTAATGTTAGTAACCGCTTTGGCGCCAAAAATTGGATACGATAATGCTGCAAGAATTGCAAAAAATGCCTTAAAGAATGAAACCAAACTAAAAGATGAGGCAATTAAGTCTGGGTTAATTGATGAAAAAGAATATGATTTAATAATTGATCCAAAAAAATTAATTAAACCATTTTAATTTATAACTTTTCTTAAATAAGATCTCAAATTTTGTATATTATTTATTAAATAAATTTCATCGGATTTTTGATTGTTTTCAATGTTATTTATTTTCACATTTTTTATAATAAAGTCTACTGCTCCAACATTTTTTTCTAAATCAAAATTTATTTGTTTTATATTTTTTACTTTCTTTGATCCAAGTTGGAAATTTTTAGCAAACTCTATATGATTTTCTATATTAAGTTGATTTTTTGAGATAAATTTGATTTCCCCTTTATCCTCAATAAAACTTATATTTGTGCTTATTTTACCAATTTTGTCTAAATCAAATATAGCTTTTCTTAGTATAATTTTTTTTTCATTAATAACAAATTCTGTTTCACCATTTTTTATTAATTTATTTTTTAATTGTTTAAATTTAATTTTTATTATTCCATTTAAATTCCCTAAAAAATTTTCATCGTATAATACTAAATTTAGCAATATATTATCTATAATATTTTCAACTTTTTTATTTTTTATTGTCAAATCCCCCTCAAAATAAAATGGCTTAAGTTGGATTTTACTTTCTAAATTAAAGTTCGTTTTTTCTTTAATCGGGGAGAAAATATTAATTTTATTTTTATCAAAATTAATTTTATAATTCAATTTATCCTGAAAATAAGAAATTTCGGATTTTGCCGTGAATTTATGTTTATTATCAAAATTAACAATATTTTTTATTTCAATATTTGGATTAAAAATATTTATATTATGTAAAATAGTATTAGGTTTTAAATAACTTCTTTTCCAATCAGATTTAAAAGTTAAACCAAATATTTCTCCATTAATGGCAAAATTTTTAATTTTAGTTTTATTATGAATTTTGTATGAAATTTTTTTTGTAGGTGATATTAAAACAACTTCATTTTTTTTATTTTTTATAAAAATTTTGCAATTTTTTAATATAATAGGTTTATTAATATTTTGATATAAATGTTTTCTTAAATCAATAATGTCAGAAAATTTAAACTCTAAATTTGAATTTGAAATTTCAGTTGAAACTAAATCATCAAATGATCTTAAATATACATCTCTTAAGGTAATATAAATTTTTAAATTTGAAGTATTTATTAACCCATTTTCTCTCTGCGCTTTTGATAAATTTAACGCGGCGTTTTCTACTAGTAGGTGTGGTTTCGGGAAAGGTTTATATGAAATTTTTCCTTGTGAATTAAGATAAATCTTGAAACTTTTGTAAAAATTTTTTTCTATTTTTGTAACTTTACTTTTATAATTAAATAAAACTGGTAAAGATAAAATTGTTAAAGATGAAAAAATTATAACAATTGCAGATAAAATTAAAGTAAAAGTAATTTTATTTTGCTTAATTTTATTCATTAAAACAACAAGGCTTATACAGTAAAAAATATGTTAAAATCTGATTATTTGTTAAATTTAAATGAAAAGCAACAGGAAGCAGTATTACATCTTGAAGGACCACTTTTGATAGTGGCAGGAGCTGGTTCAGGTAAAACGAAAGTATTAACCTCAAGAATAGCCCATATAATAAGAAGTCATAAGGCTTTTTCTAGTCAAATATTAGCTGTCACATTTACTAATAAGGCTGCAAAAGAAATGCAGATCAGAGTATCAAGGCTATTAAGAAAAGAGGCTACGGGCTTACCTTGGCTAGGCACTTTTCACTCGATTAGTGCAAAGATTATAAGAAAACATGCAGAAGCGGTGAGATTAAAATCAAATTTTACTATTTTAGATCAGGATGACCAGGTGAGATTAATTAAAAATATTTGTAAAAGTGAAAACATAGATATTAAAAAAATATCACCAAAATATATTTTAGCAATTATCGATAAATGGAAGAATAAGGGATTGTATCCTGAGGATGTAATTTTAAAAAAAAAAGAAACTTTAGAAAAAAATTTTTTAAACATTTACAAAATTTACCAAGAGAAGCTAATAGACTTAAATTGTGCAGATTTTAGTGATTTAATTTTACATGCTGTAAAAATTTTTAAAAATAATAAAGATATTGCATCTCTTTATTCGAAAAAATTTAAGTACATTTTAGTTGATGAATATCAAGATACTAATTTTATACAAAGTCAGTGGCTTAAATATTTATCAGAAATAAACATGAATTTATGTTGCGTTGGTGATGATGATCAATCTATATACAGTTGGAGGGGAGCTGAAATTAAAAATTTTTTAGAATTTGACAAAATATATAAAAATACAAAAGTAATTAGGTTAGAGAAAAATTATAGATCGACCCAAAATATTTTAAGTGTTGCATCAAAATTAATAGAAAATAACCAAAATAGAGTTGGCAAGAATTTATATACCAACCAAGAAGATGGTGAACTTATAACATTAGATTGTTTTAGAAATGTAAAAGACGAAGCAATAGATATTGGTTCAACAATAGAAAACTTTAAAAAGAAAAATTCTTTAAATGAAATTGCTATTCTTGTAAGAGCAATATTTCAAACAAGAGAATTTGAAGAAAGATTTTTAAAAATAGGAATTCCATATAGAATAATAGGCGGAATTAAATTCTATGAAAGAGCAGAAATAAAAGATTGTGTTGCTTATCTTAGAAGCATAAACCAACCAATGGATGATTTGTCTTTTGAGCGTATAATAAATGTTCCAAAGCGATCAATTGGAGACACAACTATCAAAATTATTTCTGAATTTGCAAAAAAGGAAAAGTGTTCTTTGGAAATAGCTGCAAAAAAACTAATAGAGCTAAATCAAATTAAGCCAAAAACAAAAGTTGGTCTTACTTCTTTATTAAATTTGTTAGAAAAATGGAGATTTGATCTAAGAAAAAAAATTAATCATAACAAGCTCTTGCAAATTGTCTTGGATGAGTCTGGATACAGTGAAATGCTAAAAAGTAATAAAGATTTAGAAAATGAAAATAGAATAGAAAATATAAAAGAACTTTTAAATGCTATGAAAGAATTTGATAACCTAGAATCATTTCTAGAACATGTTGCTCTTGCAACTTCATTGGATCAAGATTGGGAAGTTGAAAAGGTAAACTTGATGACTATTCATGCATCCAAGGGATTGGAATTTAATATTGTTTACTTGCCGGGTTGGGAGGAAGGTTTGTTCCCACACCAAAAAAGTATTGAGGAAAAAGGTGAAAGTGGTCTTGAGGAAGAGAGAAGACTTGCTTATGTCGGAATTACAAGGGCGAAGAAAATTGCAAAAATATCATTCTCTATGAATAGATTTTACCAAGGAGACTGGATAGACAGTATGGCATCAAGATTTGTAGATGAGCTACCAGATGAATTTATAAAAAAAAGCAATAGTTTTACGGATCAAGATAGTAATGATTTTGATTTTAATCAGGATTTCGAATTTGAGAATGAAATTCGAAGTCCAGGTTGGCTCAGATATCAAAAGAAACTAAAATGATAAGTAATATAAAAAAATTTATAAGAAGAAACAATTTAGATGGATATATAATACCAAAGAATGATATGTATTTTACTGAGTATTCTAAAGTAAATAATTTACAAAAAGTTACTAATTTTTCTGGCTCAGCAGGTTTTGCTTTAATTTTAAAAAATAAAAATTATTTATTTGTTGATGGTAGATATATACATCAAGCAAAAAAGCAGTCAGGAGAAAATTTCAAAATATGTATTATACCCTATATTTGGCCAAAAGACCTACCACTAAAAAAAATAATTAAGATAGGTTTTGACCCAAAAATATTTACTGAAAATTTATTATTTAAATATTTTGCAAACAAATTTGATCTAATACCTATAAGTTTTAACTTTAAAAATAAAAAGGAAACAAATATTGAAAAATTTTTTCATCTAGACAAATCTATAGTAGGTGAAACATCAATTTCAAAAATAAAAAAATTAAAAACTATTCTTAATAAAAATAGAATTAATTATTTATACATTAGTGCAAGTGAAAATGTTTGTTGGCTTTTAAATATTAGGGGTGCAGATCTACCAAATAGTCCATTGGCTAATTGCAAATTAATATTTTCAAATAAAGGAAAAATGTATCTCTTAGTTAATAATTTAAAAATTGATAATTTAAAAAAAAATTTAAAAAATGTAAAATTTTATGGTGAAACAGACCTTCTTCTCGTGGTTAATAAGTTAAAGATTGGCAATATATGTATAGACAAAAACTCGTGTTCAGTTTTTGATCAAAATATTATAACTAGTAAACTCAAGATTATTTCAAATGTAGATCCTATATATGATCTTAAATCAATTAAAAATGACATAGAGATAAAAAATACTTTAAAAGCACATATTTTGGATGGAGTTGCTTTAACTAAATTTTTATATTGGTTCAAATTTAGAAAAAATAAAATTACAGAAAAAAAAGTTGAGGAAAAATTAGAAATATTTAGAAAAAAATCGAATAATTATCTTTATCCTAGTTTTGATACAATTGCTGGATCTGGTCCAAATGGTTCAATTATTCATTATAAATCTACTAATAAAACAAACAGGAAAATTAATAAAAATGATGTTTTATTAGTTGATTCTGGAGGCCAATATAAATGGGGTACCACTGATGTTACAAGAACAACATGTTCTGGTAAGATCACAAATAAAATAAAAAATAATTTTACTAGAGTATTAAAGGGACACATTGCTGTAGTCACGTGTAATCTAAAAAAAAATTATAACGGAAATTTAATTGATAATTTAGCAAGAAATCCACTTAAAAAAATTGGATTAGATTACTCTCATGGAACAGGTCACGGGGTAGGTTTTTTTTTAAATGTGCATGAAGGGCCAATATCAATATCAAAATTTAACAATATATCATTAAAAAAAGGTATGATTTTGAGTAATGAACCTGGATATTATTTAAAAAATAAATATGGAATCAGAATTGAAAATCTAATTTATATCGAAAGTTTTAAGAATAAATTAATTTTTAAAAATCTTACTTTTGCTCCTATTGATTTGGATATGGTTAATTTTAAAATGCTAACAGATAAAGAAAAAAAATATTTATTTTATTATCACTTAGATGTTTATTCCAAAATATCAAATTACCTTAATAAAAATGAAAAAAGATGGTTAATAAACTTAATTAAGTAAACGAAATAATTCTTCTTGGGATATGATTTTTATATTCAAATTTTTTGCTTGTTCAATTTTTCTCTTAGTTGGTTTTTCTCCGCAAACTAAATAATCTAAATTTAAGTTAACACTACTAAGAGTTTTACCTGAGTTTTTTTCTATTAAAGATTTTGCCTCTGCTCTACTTATGCCATTTAACTTTCCTGTAAACATAAAGTTTTTATTTTTTAAAATTCCTGTATTATTAATATGGTCTGTTTGAACGTTTAAAAATTTATTCAATTCTTCCAAAATAATTATATTTTTTTTATTTGAAAAATAATTTTTTAATGAATTTATTTGTGTTTCTCCAATACCGTCAATATTTAAAAAATTATGAAAATTTCCTTTTTTTATAATTTCTATAAATTTTGAGATATTGCTTACACTACTACTAATTAGCTTCGCATTCTCTATTCCAATATGTCTTATTCCTATAGAATAAATAAACCTCTGCAAATTAACTGTCTTCGAATTATTGATAGAACTTTGTAAATTTTTTACTGATAGTTGCCCCCAACCGTCTAATTTTTCAATTTTTTTATAATCTAATTTATAAATATCTTGTGGTTTTTTGATAAAATTTAAATTCCAAAATTTTTCAACAACTTTTTTACCTAAACCATCAATATTCATAGCATCTTTAGAAATAAAATGTTTAATTTTCTCTATAGCAATTCTTTCACAACTATATCCATCATTCATACATCTTCTTACTGCATCATATTTTTTTGTAGTATTATTATATTCTTTAATTGTGTTAGAGCCACATGATGGACATTTTGATGGAAAAAGAAAAGATTTGGAATTTTTTAACCTTTTGCTTTTGTCAACCTCAATAACGTGGGGAATTACGTCCCCCGCTCTTTCAATTTTTACAATATCTCCGACCCTGATATCTTTTCTTCTTATTTCGTCTTCATTATGCAAAGTAGCATTAGAAACTACAACACCCCCAATATTTACTGGTTTAACTTTTGCAACTGGAGTCAATGCTCCTGTTCTTCCAACTTGAATATCTATATTTAAAACCTTAGTAATGGTACTATCGGCTGAAAATTTATGTGCAATTGCCCAACGAGGTGCGTTTGATGTAAAACCAAGCCGTTTTTGAAGATCAAGATCATTAACTTTATAAACTAATCCATCTACATCATATTCTAAATTAAATCTTTTTCCTTCAAATTGATTATGAAAACTTATTAGCTTATCAACCCCTTTTATTACTTGATTATCTTTATTAGTTTTAAAACCCCAATCTTTTAGTTCCTTGAGAAAGTCAGATTGATATTTAATTGAAGTATTTTGAAAAAATCCAAATGTGTAAGCTATAAAATTTAACGGTATTTTTTTAGTTTCTCTTGCATCTTTTTGTCTCAAAGATCCAGATGCTGCATTTCTTGGATTCGCAAAATTATTTTTAATTTTTAGGAAATCATTCTTAGTTATAAAAACCTCACCTCTTATTTCAATTTCATTTGGAAAACTTTTGTTTTTAATATAAACAGGAATATCTTTTATCGTTTTTAAATTATCTGTAATAATTTCACCAATTTCTCCGTCTCCTCTAGAAACGCCATATTGAAGTTTTTTGTTTATATATGTTAGAGAGGCAGATATTCCATCGATTTTAGGTTCAACACTATAATCAAGCTTTTCTTTAGAATTTAGATAATTTAAGATTTTTTTTTCAAAATTTTTAAGATCGTCTCTATCAAATGCGTTTGATAATGAGAGCATTCTAACTTTATGTTTATATTTTTCAAAAGACTTTGAGGGTCTAAAACCTACAGTATTTGATGGAGAATTCTTATGGTTTAAAAAATTATATTTTTTTTCTAACTCAATAATTTCAAATTTTAATTTGTCGTATTGTGCATCGGTTATTAATGGATCACTTTTATCATAATATAAATTGTTATGTTTTAAATATTCTTTAACTTTAAGGTTATATTTTTTTTTTATATCATTTTTTTTGATCATAATTTTTTCTGATCATTTAAATATATTTTTAAATTTTTTTAAAATGGTGTCTCCACTATTTTTAGTATTAATTTTTTTTCTAGAATATTCCTTGTTTATAATTCTATAGCTAGCTTCATACCACTCACTTGATTGGTAATTATATCCCAGTATAAATGCATAATTTTTAGCTTCATTTTCTAATCCTACCTTATAGTGTAATTCTACTAACCTATGAAGTGCCTCCTCGACATAAATAGTAGTCTCATAGTTATTTACTACAATTTTAAACCTATTAATCGCAGGTATCCATTTTTCTCTTTCGACGTAATATCTTGCCAGATACATCTCTTTGGAAGCCATTAGTTCAAATATGTAGTCTAGTTTATAGGCAGCATCAGAGGCATATGGTGTGTTTGGGTAAGTTTCTAAAATAAATTCGAAATACTTTTTAGCTTTGAGTATTTGATCTAAATCTTTTTTTTCATCTATAATTTGATCATAATGACAGAGTGCCAGTAAATAATATGCATAATCAGTTTGAGGGTGACTTTTATATTTTACTAAAAATCTTTCAATATCGCTTATTGCGTCGTTATAATAACCTTGAGAAAAATATCCATAAGCAGACATCAATACAGCTCTAGGTGCCCAAATAGATTGAGGATATATCAACTCTGCTTCACTAAATTTTTTTCCAGCGTATATAACATCTCCTTTTTCAAATTCTTCCATAGCTTGCATATAGATTTCTATCAATTGAGCTTCAAGATTTTTTTCTTTAAAAGTCGAAATCTCTTCGGTTTTTTTTGAACATGCAAAAACTAAAATGAAAACAAAAATATATAAAAATTTAAAATTTAAAAACATTTATAATTTTTAACAGATAAATTTAGAAATTCTAACTTTTAAGCTATAGACTTTAAATTTTGATAGTTTGCGAAAGTATATGGCAATTGTTTGCCCTTAATTTCTATTAAAGAATAATTGTTTTGATCTGTAAATATTTTTTTTAATAGTAGATTGGTAAGCTCATGACCTCCTTGTGAGCACTTTATACTGCCTATGATTTTATAACCTGATAAAAATAAATCTCCCATACAATCAAGAATTTTATGATTTACAAATTCTAAGTTATTTCTTAGTCCTGATATATTTAACACGTTTTGATCTTTAACCACTATTGCGTTTTCGAGGCTACCACCTAATCCAAGATTTAATTTTTTTAATTTCTCTATATCTTCATACAAGCAAAATGTTCTTGAACAAAAAATATTACTCAAATCATCTTCAAATACATTAATCTTGTTTTTTTGTGTAGCTATTAATTTATTGTTATATTTAATTTCAAATTCAATATCTCCAGAGACATTTGATTTATCTATAGAGATATATCTTTCCCCATCGTTAATACTAACTTCTTTATTTATTTTAATTATTTTTATTGGCTGATCACTAAAATTTATGCCTGCAGTTTTAATACTATCTACAAACACTTTTGCAGACCCATCCATTATTGGAACCTCTTGTGAGTCTATTTCTATAACGGCATTATCAATACCAACACCGTAAAGCGCACCCATCAAGTGTTCAACGGTAGATACTTTTGCACCAAATTCATTTGATAAAGTTGTACAAAGTGTAGTTTCTATAACATTTGAGTAATTCGCATGAACTATATTATTATTTTTTAAATCAACTCTTTTAAAGCAAATACCTGAATTTGGTGCCGCAGGTAAAATACTTAAATTAACATTATTTCCCGTATGTATTCCGATTCCCTTAAAAGAAACTTTTTTTGACAGAGTTTTTTGGCTTAATATTGACACATAAAGTTTATATTAAATATTTACAAACTTAAGTACTCAAGAAATATTACGAGAAAATACAATCATTTACCAAAAGAATTAAAAAATTTCTCAAAAATTCCTTGTTTTTTTCTCGTTATTTTAGGTGTTTCGTAGCTATTTAAATAGTGAATTAAGCCAGAATTACAAATCTGACTATCAATTTCTGGAAAAAAACTTATTGATTTAAAAAAAAATTCGTCATTTTGATGAAAAAAATTACTTTTAAATACAGTTGAGCCTCTTCCTATCATAAATAATTCAGTATCACGTATGCTATTATCATGATTGGTTATATGGTTTTTTTTTAATGTTAAATTAATTATCTCTTGAACTCTATATAGTATAACCTTTTTCAACTGATCAATAGAAATTTTATTATGAATAATTTTTTTAAACAAAATTTTATTTTCCGAATTCATTGTTGAAAAAGTAAATTCTTTTTCTGATTTATTAAAGATTTTCTTTATCTCTTCTGCATCTTCTAAATTAATATTAAAAACCTTAGATATATCTTTAGTTATATTAAAACTACCTAGATGAATTGATTTAATATATTTTAATTTTTTACATTCATAGTAAAGTAATGACGTTCTTTTCAAACCTATATCTAAAAAGCAACTATTATTTAAACCTAACTTTTTAAAGTATGAAGATGATTTTACATAAGATGTACAAAAAAAATTTATTACATTTAAATTATTTTCTATAAATTTGCTTTTAATATGTTTAATTAATTTTTTTGGGAAACACAGAATTTTAAAATCTACTTTTAAATATTTATAAATTATCTGATTTTTTGGTAATTCATCATTTGATTTATCATCGAAAAAACACTTATTTATGATTGTATGTGCTATATAGTAATTACTATAGTAAGTGTTTATTAATTGGTTTAGTTCTAGTATTAGTGAGTCGTATACTTTAAATATTTGAGATTTTTTATTTAAATTTTTTCTAAGTGATACATCAATTGTAAATAAGTCAGAACTATCTAGTAATAAAATTACATCATTTACATGGTATGAAATTGATTTTTCAGCTTTTTTTACCACTTCATTGATTGCATTAAAATGATCAGTATAATTAGTGTTTATAGAAACATTTCTACTTTCAGAAAATTTTTTATTTGATTCATAATCAAATACTGAAAATCTAACTCTAGATGATCCAAAATCAATTAAATTAAAAAAATCTTCTCTATTCATTCTTAATTACTATTCTATTTGGAATTCTTAAATCAATAATACTATTTGGCATAATCTTATGAATGGAAATAAACTGGTTGTATATTTTAATAGCATTTTCCGTATTTTGTCTAGGTAGCATTATTATTTTGTTATTTTCAAAATATAAATCCCATCTTTTATTTTTATGAAAATAATATTTTGTAATTTTATTGTTATCCATATTTAAAATTTTAAGATTTTTTTGAAGGGAAATAAAATCTGGAATCTTAAATTGACCAAATATAATTGGTAGTTTTTTATATTCTGGAATAAATTCAGTTGATATAAATTTCCCATTAGAACCAACATAAAATTTTTTTTGATTAAAATAGGTAATTGCAATAATATTAGTTTGGTTTGCTCTAATTATTATTGTTGATGGATAACTTTTCTTAATACTGATATTTTCAAGAAAATTAAAATTACTAAGTTTGTTAATTAATTGTTGTTGATTTATAAAAAAAATATTTTGCGTCTTAAGAAAACTTGTTTCTGATGAGATAATTTTATTTAATTCATATTTGTCTATATCGATATTTATTTTATTTATTAAAAAAATTTTATTAAATGATTTAAGAAAAATATTATTCGTAATAGTAGACAAAAAAAGAAAAGCAATTATATAAAAATAAACTCTGTTTTTATTTTTTAATAGAAGCATCTTCCAAAATTTTTTTTATCAAATTTTTGAAAGTAATGTTATTAAATTTTGCAATTTCTGGTACTAGCGATAAAGATGTCATTCCTGGTTGAGTATTAGTCTCTAGTAAATAGAATTTATTATTATAATATCTAAAATCTGACCTAGAAATTCCTTTACAATTTAATAGATTATGAGCTTTCAAAGCAATATTGGTTACTTTATCGTAATTTTTTTTATTAATTTTCACAGGAATTATATGCTTTGTTTTCGCTTTTGGATCATATTTAGCTTTATAATCATAAAATTTTCTTTTTGGTTTTAGTTCGATAGCTCCTAAAATTTTTTCAGATAGAATAGCGACTTGAATTTCTCTACCTGGTATAAATTTTTCAATCAAAATATTCCCATATTCTTTTAACTTATTTAAATTTTTAATAATATTTCTTTTATTGCAAATAAAAACATTAACACTTGAACCTTCATTTAACGGTTTAATAACTAAAGGAAATCCTAATTTTTTTTTCAATTTAGATAAAAAGTCATTTTTTTTATATTTTTTTTGAAAAGAATATTTCAAATATTTTGGTGTTAATATTTTGTTTTTTATGTAAATCTTTTTTGATAATTCTTTATCCATTGCAAGAGAAGACGATAAGACACCTGAGTGAGTATATTTAATTTTTTCTGACTCCAAAATTGCTTGGATATAACCATCTTCACCATATCTTCCGTGTAACAAGTTTAATACTACATGCGGCTTAAATTTTCTTAGATTTTGTATTAGTTTACCATCCGGTTCTATAATTTTAATAGTATTTTTTTTTTCTTTAACTAATTCTTTATAAACACTATTTGCCGTTTTAATACTAATTTCTCTTTCTTTAGAATAACCTCCAGCTAGTATTAAAATTTTCTTCACTTATATAATTTTAATTTCTAAATTTATGTTGATACCTGTTTTGTCTTTCACTTTTTTTTTAACAAAATTTATTAAAGAATTCATCTCATGAAATGATGCATTTTTTTTGTTAACAAAAAAATTTGAATGTTTTTCTGAAATGTAGGCATCACCAAAATTTGTATCCTCTGGCACTGATGTTTTAATAAGTTCCCATGCTTTTTTACTAGTTTGGTCAATTGGATTTTTGAAAGTACTACCTCCAGTTTTAATTTTCGATGGTTGTGAATTATTTTTTTTTTTTGACATATCTTCCATTAATTCTCTAATTTTATTCTTTTCTAAAATTGAACCTTTAAATGTAGCGCTTAAAAATATTAAATTCTCATCTAGTTTTGTACTCCTATAATTAAATTTAATTTTATTAGATGGTATTAATTTTATATTTCCCAATGTATCAATACATTGTAAGGAAATTAGCCTATCCTTAAATTCTGAGCCAAAGCACCCAGAATTCATTTTTAAGCCACCTCCAACTGATCCTGGAATGCAATACATAAATTCAAAGCCACTTATTTCGTTTTCCATTGCAAAAGATGCAAGTTTTTTTTGTTGGCAAGATGAACCGGCTATTATCGTATCATTTTTTAATTTAGATAATGATGAAAAGTTTTTGCTTAATTTTATTATTACTCCATCAAAAGTTTCATCTTTAAACAAAATGTTAGAACCTGATCCAATAGTAAATATTTTACCTCTATTAGAGTAAATATTTAAGAATTCTTTTAATTCTTTAAGATTTTTTGGCTTAAAAAATATTTTTGTTTTGCCACCTATATTAAACCAATTTAATTTTTTTACTTCAAAATCAAAATATAACTCAGAATTAAAGGTTTTTTTAAAATCTGTTAAATCATCCAGTTTCATATTATTTTAAATTTCTAACCCATCCAGAAATTGATCCGGCACCCATTGCAATAAATATTTTATTTCCAAAAGCTAAATTTCCCACAACTTTTTTTAAATCTAATTCATTTTTAATCATTATTAAGTTCACTTTAGAGTTTTTTATAATTTGTTTTGCAAAAGAAATATAAGAAAAACCTAAATTTAAACTCTCTCCAGCTTTATATATTGGACATAGAATTATAGTATTTGCCTTTATAAAACATTTTGAGAACTCTGATTTTAAGCTTCTTAATCTCGAAATTCTATGAGGTTGAAAAATACAAACAATTTCTTTTTTTTTATATACTTTTTTTACCCCATCTAAAACTGATGATATTTCTGTAGGATGATGAGCATAATCATCAAAAAAATGTGTACCATTTTTTTCAAATATGTAATTAAATCTTCTTTGTACTCCTTTAAAATTTTTTAGACCTAATTTAATTATTTTTTCAGACACTCCTATTGAAAAAGCTACAGATAAAGCTGAAGTAGCGTTTCTAATATTATGTATTCCTAAAAGCGGAATTTCAATATTTCGAATAATTTTATTTGTACCAGGAATTTTGATTTTAACATTAAATTTCGAATAATTAGTCTTTTGAATTATGCCATATATACAAAAATTAGACTTTTTGTTTAATCCATATGTATAATAATTTTTATTTTTAATTTTTGACAAGATATTTTTTATATTTTTATCATCAAAACATATAAAAGCTTTTCCAAAAGAAGGTGTCTTGTCAATGAATTCAATAAATTTATTCTTTAAATTTTGAATATTTTTATAATAATCCATATGTTCATTATCAATATTTGTTATGATTGAATAATTAAAAGGTATTTGAAGAAAACTACCATCAGACTCATCCGACTCTATCAAACTCCAGTCGCTTTTGCCTAATTTTGCTGAACTTCCTATTGAGTTTAAAATACCTCCATTTATTATTGTTGGGTCTAAGTCTGCAAAATTTAAAATATTTGATAATATTGATGTTGTTGTCGTTTTACCATGGGAACCTGTAACCACTATATTTTTCATTAAAGAAACTAAATGCCCAAGCATTTCTCCTCTTTTATAAATTGGTAAATTTAATTTTTTAGCATGTCTGTATTCTGGATTTGTTTTTTTTATTGCTGAAGAAATAACCAATATAGTGCAATTTCTTATATTTTTTTTATTATGTTGTAAAAAAATTGGAATTTTTCTTTTTCTAAGACTATTGAGATATTTATTATCAGATATATCGCTACCTTGAATATTAAATCCTAGACTATCCATAATTAATGCTAATCCACTCATTCCAATTCCACCAATTCCTATAAAATGTATTAATTCAGTTTTACCAATGTTAATTTTCATTAATAATTTCCATAATATTATTATTTATATTATTCCAAGTGTTTTTTTTAGATATTATTTCTAAATTATTTAATTTCTCTTTATATTCATTATCATTGTTAAATATTTTAAATACCAAGTTAAATACATCATTAATCTGAAATTTATTTTGGTCAATTAACCAACAACAATTTTTTTTGTAATAATAATTTGAGTTATGATATTGATGATTATCTCGAGCTGATGGCAGGGGTATAGATATATAAGGAATCCTTAAAAAAGAAAGCTCACTTAATGTATTTGCTCCCCCTCTTGTTATTGCTAAATCAATATCTGCGTAAATCTCATTAATGTCATTGGTAAATTTAAAAAATTTATGCTTTATATTTTCTTTATCATATTTTTTTTTTATAAAATAAATATTTTCATTTTTAGATATTTGTTGAACTATTTCAATTTTTTGACTCTTTGAGATTTCAACAATTAGTTCTGTAATTGTTGTATCAAAAAATGACGCTCCCTGGCTACCACCAATTACAAGAATTTTTTTAATATTTTTTGGTTTATCTAACGATTTTTTGTGGACTTCATATATTTGTTTCTTTAATATTGGGCTCAAAACAACTTTTTTTTTTCTGTATTTTGTTGGGAAATTTTTTAAGTCAGTATCATAACAAATAATTTTTGTAGAAAACTTAAGTATCAATTTATTTGATCTTCCTAAAACACTATTAGGTTCAAATAAAAAAATTTTTTTTTTTAATAAATTTGCGGCTACACAAAACGGGAGCGACATATATCCTCCAGTACTAATAATTATACTAATATTATTTTTTTTAATGTAGTTGATAGAATTTAAAATGGTCAAAAGATATTTAAAAATTTTAATAGGAAATAAGTAAATATTTAAAAATAAATTAGGTACATCTATTATACTATAATTTAATTTGTTCTTATCAATAAACTTGCTGCCTCTTAGATCTGTAACTATCTCAACATTAAAATTATCCTTTAAATGTTCAAATAAAGAAATAGATGGAACCACATGTCCACCAGATCCACCTGTAACTATAACTATTTTTTTCACTCTAACTTAATTTTCTTTTTGTTAAATTTAGTATTACTCCAGTTAATATAGATATACTAATAATTGATGATCCTCCGTAACTAAGAAAAGGCATTGTCATACCAGTTGTAGGAAACATTCTTATGTTCACACCAACATGAATAAATGTTTGTACTAGTATTATCGTGATACATCCAACTAAAATTAATTTTACACTACTATTTTCGATTTCATTTATTTTTTTTAAAACTCTGTAAGAAAAAATTAGGTAAATTAATATTATACTAATAACTATTATAACACCAAACTCTTCCGCAATCACAGACATAATATAATCTGTATGAGCCTCAGGTATCCTTGAATTCAATGTTCCTTCACCTATTCCTTTTCCAAAAAAACCTCCACCCGATATTGCATCACTTGCTTTATCAGCTTGATAATTATTTCCATCAGACGTATTTAAAAATGCTATTAATCTTATCTTTATGTATTCAAATTTAGGAACCATGAAAATAAGAAATGATGTTATTGAACAAGTTGTTAATAAAAAGAAAATAAATAAAAACAAATTTATTCCTGATACAAAAATTATGGCTAACCAAACTGAAATAATTAATAATGTTTGTCCTAAATCTGGTTGAGATAGTAGTAAAATAATTGTTGGTAGTAAAACGATTGTGCTTAAGAAATATTTGAAATAAAGATTTTTATTTTCTAAAGATAAAATTAGTGAGACAACGATTACAAAAAACGGTTTTAAAATCTCAATTGGTTGAAATCTAGGTAGTGCACCTAAATCTAACCATCTTTTTGATCCTTTAACTTCAATTCCAAATAAAGGTACTAAAAACAAAGTGATAAAGGTAATTATAAATAATATAATAGATAATCTCATTAAAATTTTTTGGTCTAACAAAGAAAAAAATAAAATTAAGAATATTCCTAAACCTACATAAACCAAATGTTTTAAAAAGAAATAATACGAATTTGTGTTTAATTTGTTTGAAGCGATAATTGATGTTGATACTAATGAAAAAAATAAACCTAATAAAAAAAGAATAAAAATTAGAAAAAAAATTGATTTATCTATATTTTTCCACCAATCATAAAATCTATCAAAATATTTATTCATTTATTTAATACATATTTTTTAATTAATTTGTTGAATTGTCTACCTCTGTCCTCAAAGTTTTTGAATTGGTCGAAGGAAGCTGCGGAAGGACTAAATAAAATTATAATTCTTTTTTTTATATATTTTATTTTAGGGATTAATTTAAGAGAATGTTTTAAATCTTTTGATAGGTTAATTTTAAATTTATTTTTTAATAGTTTGTAAAAAATATGCCTATCTTTTCCATAAATATATGCCTCTAAATTTTTATAATATTTTCTATTTAAATCAAATTTATCACCTTTTTTATATAAACCTCCCAAAATCCAATAAATTTTTTTTTCTGATTCTAAAAATGGAGTTGTAGAGGAGAATGTTGTTGATTTAGAATCATTAATAATTTTTAAATATTTTGAATTATAAATTTCTTCTTGTCTAAACTCCAAAGGTTTAAAGTTATTCATAGTTTTTAAAACTGTTTTTATATTTAGTTTTAAATGTTTTGATAACTCTAATAAAAAACTTATGTTTTGTGCGTTTGCAGAATTTGTAAAATTATTATTTTTTAATTTATTTATTAAATTTAAATATTTATTTTTTTTTATAAGTATTAATTTAGATTTTATAATTTTGGATCTAATTAAATGTTTTAGTAAGTTATTGTTTGGAATTATTGCAACGTCGTTTCTATTTTGTCTAGTTATACATTTTAGTTTGGATAAAATATAATTTTTCATTGATTTGTGTCTTTCTAAATGGTCAGGTGAAATATTTAGGATTGCAGAAAATCTTGATTTAAAATACTTGCTATAAGCTAATTGATAAGAGGAAGCTTCAACAACAAAAATTGTTTTATCATTAATTTTTTTTTCAGCTAAAATAGGATTTCCAATATTACCAGTTAATCTTACATCGTAACGATGATTTTTTAAAATATCGTATAATAATTTACACGTTGTTGACTTTCCATTTGTGCCAGTGATAGTAATTGTTAATATTTCAGGGTTATATTTATAAAAAATATCTAAATCAGTTATAATCTTCTTTTGATTTTTCTTAAGATATTTGGATAATTTACATCTGCCAATATTTATTCCTGGGCTTACAATTATATTGTCGAAATTCTTTTTAATTACTGATGATTTAGAAATAAAATAATTTTTTAATTTTTTATTAGTTTTTTTTTTGTCGTCATCAAATATAAAACATTTATTTTTTTTATTTAAATATTTAAAAGATGAAATTCCTGTTTTGCCAAGACCATAAATTAAAAAACTTTTATTTAAATTTTCATTTTTTAACTTCATTATCTAAGTTTTAAAGTTGCCAACCCAATCATCGCTAGAATAATTGAAATTATCCAAAATCTTATTACAACTGTAGACTCGGGCCATCCTTTTTTCTCAAAATGATGGTGTATTGGAGCCATTCTGAAAATCCTCTTGCCAGTAATTTTATAAGAAATAACTTGAACTATTACGGAAACAGCTTCTAAAACAAATAATCCTCCAGTTATTGCTAGAACAATTTCATGTTTGGTTATTATTCCTACTGCTCCCAGTGAACCTCCCAAAGACAAGGATCCAGTGTCTCCCATAAAAATTTTTGCTGGTGGAGCATTAAACCAGAGGAAACCCAGACAAGCTCCAATAATTGATCCACAAAATATTGATGCCTCTCCTACCCCTTCAATATAAGCTATCTGAAGATAATCTGAAAAAATTATGTTACCTGATACATA
>CESW01108571.1_pt1 | contig 19982 bp, 13 predicted proteins | sample 531171 | NCBI WGS metagenome assembly CESW01 (sample SAMEA2621859, study PRJEB7988) | marine metagenome | biome: marine biome (ENVO:00000447); feature: surface water layer (ENVO:00002042); material: "saline water (ENVO:00002010), including plankton (ENVO:xxxxxxxx)" | depth 5 m
TTTGGTAATAGGAAGGCCTTGTGCAGGAAGAAAATTGGAAGCCTGAACGGTATTTTCTTGCCCCGAGAAGATCTCTCTGGGTGGATTGCTGGAAAGGATTGCCATTTTTTTCTGAGGCGGAGACAAGGATTTTAAGAACTTGAAAGCTTTGGTCTCCTCCTCCCCAAGTACCCGTAGACCCTTATGCTTTCCTTCGTTTACTTTGGCCGGGCTAGCCCCGAAAAAACTAGGAGTTACAGAAAATATCCTTCCATTAACTAAGGAAAAGTTGAGCGATAAATGATGACCTTCAAACCGCCAACCCCAAGTACCTGCCTTGTTGGGACTACCAAACACAGCATAATGATAAAGATCTGGGTTTCGCATCTCCCTTTCTTCTTTCTCATAGAGGATTTGCTCCAACAAAATCACGGTCGATGCTTCAATTTGTCCGCGATGACTCAATGCGGTGGAAAGAAGAGTTTGGGCCAAGTTTCTTTGAACAGAGTCCATTTCCTTGATGGTAAGACCCATTCGTCCATTTGGAGAGATAAAGGATCCGGGGAAAAAATGCCAGTTTTCCCGATCTTTATGATTGAAGGGAAAAAAGGCTTTCTTTTTCTTTGCACCTTCTAGGGATGCCAGAAAGTTTTCAGCTGCAGTCGCCATCTCGCTTGCCGGGTCATGCCCGGATACTTTGCTGTTCAATAAAAGGCAGAATAAAAAAGGAAAGATTTTTTTCATGATTAAATCCAGAACTTGAGTAAAGAATTTTGATTGTCGATTCAAAAGAGCGTATTTGAAGGAAGATAAAAATTCACCCATTCAGTCGATGGTATCGGTTCGATCAAGTCGAAGGAGTGGCTCATTGACCCATCGAGCATTTTCAGTTACCAAATTTTATTCATGGCTCAAATTATTGATACGAAGTCCCAGTTGGTAACGGGCTCCCTTTTTTCCGGAGGAGGAATTGGGGATATTGGAATTGAGTGGGGCCATAATATTCCGGTTTTAGCCGCCTGTGAAATAGTTTCGACCCGAGCTCTTTTAATTCGAAAAAACTTTCCAAAGACCAAAGTTTTCGAAGGTGATATCTGGAAGCTGCAAAATGAATACATTGAATTTTTTCAACAAACCTTAAAAGGGAAAAGACCATGGCTAATTTCTCTCTCACCTCCATGTCAGGGTATGTCTGCCAATGGTGCGGGTAGAATTTCTTCTTCCATTCGGGCCGGAAAACGATCCCGTGAGGATGCACGAAACCGTTTGATTATTCCCGGAATTCAAGTACTAGAGGAATTACAACCGGATTGGTTCATTCTGGAAAATGTCAAGCGAATGGAAAACACAATTATTCGAAATGAAGACAATAAGCCGGAAAATATTTTATGCTGTCTCTCCCGTCGGCTGCGTCCGTTCGGTTATTCGATTCATTCAAACATCTTGGATCTTTCATCTTATGGCGTCCCCCATCATCGAGAAAGGCTGATAACCGTAGGTTGTCGAATTCCCGGGATAGTTAAAAAATTTCCCCAAAGAACAAAAATTTATTCCAGAAATCAAAGTGGCATGCTTCCACCCCCAAGCCACGGAAATCATACAAGCCTACCCAAGGTTTCGGTCAGGGAAGCGATTGGACACCTTCCCTACCTGGATTCCCAAACAAGGTTAACTGACCCTGAGGATCCTTATCATTCCATCCCGAAATGGAACCCCAATCAATACTTTTGGATGAAACACACATTGGAGGGTCAAACTGCATTTGATAATTTTACTTGTCCTTCATGTGGACATCAAAATCAAGGGGATGAAAATGTTTCTTGTGAAAAATGCGGCAAGATGCTTCCCCGACCTGCAGTTTTGGAACATGGAAAATGGAGGCTTATACGGGGTTTTAAGACAAGTTACCGGAGAATGAAATGGGATTCCCCGGCTAGCACTATAACTATGAATAGCGGGGTCATTTCCAGTGACATCAAAGGCCACCCGGAGCAAAACCGAGTTTTATCTTTGAGGGAAATTATGCTTTTATCGACATTGGATCATCCAAAATGGAGAAAGCGTTACGGTTTTGAAGGGGTTAGGTATGGAAGAATGGGGAAAGGTGAGAACTTTTCAAAAAAGTTAGTTCGGGAGGTAATTGGAGAATCAATTCCGCCCATTGTAATGGAGCGAATTATCGGTCACTTCCTCCAATTAGAGAATCGAATTTAGAAGAAGCGATCGAGCCAACCTCGCCAATCCGAAGAACTTTTATAGCTTTTCTGCTTTCTTTCTTTTAATTTTGCCATTCCTTCCATGCCCTCCTCTTTGGTTACATGTCCATCCTGGTTGGTATCGAAGAAGGGAAACAATTGAGGTTTGGTAAATTCATTTTGTGTTAGAAATCCGTCTCTATTCCGGTCAAGCCGATTAAAAAGATGATTTTCCTTCTCCCCAATTTGGAATGTGGTGTTCACAAAATCGTATTCGCATTCAAGGTAGCCAATGAGCATTTCGTCTTCAGACTGATCGCCCCAGCGAACCGTAACATTCGGATTCGGGTTGGCAGGGTTATCCTTACTATTGTCAAACACTCCAGTCACTTGAATTCGGCTATCATCTGGTAACCGAAGTGGTTGCCGGAGTTCATACCTTAATTGCCAGTTAAAATCAAAATGGGGAATATCAAGCAAAGTTTCACGCTCGCCATTCTGAGTAAGTAATTCATATTTTATCGATTTCCCCCGAAGGTGCATGTGTGGCATAAAGGCACGAACCACAGTGCCTGTAGGGAATTTGCCATAAGCAGTTTCAACATGATTTCCCTGGTTGGGAGGAATCTTGATTCTCCGATTAACCACAGGAATGGTACGGACTACTTTTTTAGGAATATTTTTTGCGTATCGAAGCCCTATTCTCGTTCGATCTTTCGTGGCTTTACCAGTTGGATTGTAATGTAACTGAAAAAAAAGGGTTGCCCCTGCCGGTAATTTTTTGGCCACACCTTCTGGGAATTTGACATAAGTATTACCGGGGACATAGGCAGCCAAAGCACCGGGTCCTTTTTGACTGATTCCATTTTCATCCTCGATGAAAACAAGAACATGATGAACTGCCTCGGGTGCGGTAGGTCTTACCTCCGCAGCTTCAATCCAGCGATCCTTAGCAAAATTGGTCTTGAGCCGCAGGTTGACATAGGGCATTACACCAGTTGCCCTAACAATAACCTCTCTAGGTATGGAGAAAATTTCATCCGGTTTGCCAATGTCCCATTCGCTTCGACGTTCTTGGGGTAAGGGAGCATCTGCAGGATTTCCCTCCGGCTTTCCATTTTGAATCCAAGCAAGCAGATCTCTTTTATCCGATGAGGAAAGGGAGCGGTCGTTGGCCCAAAGTGAAAGGTGGCCAGGTTTGGGGTCAGCTGCAAACCACGGAGGCATGATCCCCTCGGAAACCACTTTCCTGATCATACCCGCATTTTCTTTAGCCTCGTCATAATGTTCGAGAGGAAATGGGCCAACTCCACCTTCTCGGTGGCATTCTACGCAATTGTTCTTTAGAATACGGGAGATGCGATTGTGATAGGTCCATTCCAATTCTGGATTCTTCTTTTCTTCAAGGCTTAGCTCACATCCGGGTGACCAAAATGCTTTCTCTTCTACGGGTTTGCTTCGCAAAACCGAATTTAAGGCATCCTTCAAGTGGTGCCTTCGGGGATAAGCTAATTGATAGCCGAGGCCATACTGATCATTCACAGGGCCCCGGTAAAGTAAAGTGCGGGCGGAATCTAGCACAAATGCCTCCGTGGTACTTTTGGCACCCAGAGCTAAGGCGAATTCTTTTGTACGATCGAGTATAACTGGACTCGTGAATCCATGCACATGGACCATTTTTTGAAGGTTTTTAGATGCACTCGCTGTGGCAATCGGATCAATAAATAAAAAAGCGACATCTTTTGCGGCGTATTCTTTTTCAAGTGTTGCCAGTGAGGGAGCAAACTTTTTACTAACCGGACAGCTTGCACCAATGAAAGCGATCACCAAAGATTTTTTATTTCCAAAGTCAGAAAGCTCTCCTTTTATTCCATTTATTGTTATGAAAGAAAGATTGGGGATCCATCGTCCAATACCATGGGTATTAGGATCAATCGGGATTGGGCCCTGTTTGATGGATTTAGTGGGTGCTGCTGTAGAAAAAACCGGCAGCAATGAAAAAAAAAGTAATAGAAAATTCTTCTGAATCAAAATGTTTCTAAATTTAGATGAATAACAAGTTATATTTCGACAGGTTTACAAGGGTAGAATCAACTAAATGGAGCCCTTAATCCTTTTCAATACCAAAAGTTTTTAGATTTGCTTAGAATCAGAATTTAATCCCTTGGAAATTTGGGATTGTATGACAATTCGAAAAAAAAGCGGCCCGCTCTCGGTAACCGAGAACGGGCCTAAAGCCAAGAAAGCCTACCCCAAAACTTCCTTGGATACCTAAACTTAGGAATAAGCACCCGATTGGGTCAACTGAGTTTATCTGAGTCTTGTTTTAACCGGGATGATGAATCTTTGTAATATACTGAACTACAAAGAGATAAGGAATAAAAGATACCTACGAAAAGTTATTCACTATCTTTTTGAAAAGTTGTTAGTAAAGGCTATTTCCTACTGCCTAAATCAATATTCCGTTTTCTTGATTCCGGGTTGAGGAATAGGATACAATCCATCTGCATTCGCCATAAGAGGAGATGCGGATTCATGGGTTAAGTTTTCAACTCCTGGGCCAAAAGTATGCTCGGAGTTTAACATTTGATCATAGGAAACTTCGGTACCCAGGTGAGCTGCCATTCTACCCATGGAAGTAGCCACACTTGCCTGAACCCCGCGTTCGACTTCGTTGTGAACCTTGCCATTTTTAATCGCGGCCATCAAAACTTCCCATTCGTCTTGGTATGGATTGGTTTCACGGGTAGGGCGCCCACTTCCACTGCTCTGTCCAAATGTCCAAACCGTGGCAGAATCTGCGCCCTGACCTTTGTGTATTCTTGCTTGGGACCGGTGCCCTCCAGGACCTGAGATAAGAGCGTAGCCTTTGGTACCATGTGCATGACTGGAGAATTCTTGATGGCATCCTGCCATATTTCGACCATGAAAATATAGCTTGGTTTCGTCCGGGAAGGTATATTCCACGGTATAATTGTCCAAATTCTGATCCACTTTGTCTCCGCGATAATGACGACCACCTTGGGCATGGCATTTGGTTGGCCACATCCCTTTTATCCAACAACATTCATCAATATTATGAATGAAGAAATCGCTGAATGAACCACCGCTTAGCCAAAGAAAACTATGAAATCTCTTGATTTGATACATTAATTCACTCTCTTCAGGGGGCTTCTTGTCAGAGAAGCAGGATGCGATTGGGCCCTGCATACGATAGGCTCGCAAATTCAAAATATCTCCCAAAGCACCATCTTCAACTCTTGCCTTTAATTCTCGCCTTGCCTGACTATGACGGCACATTAGGCCCACACCTACCTTAAGGTTTTGTTTCTTTGCTTGCTCATTGAGTTCTAGCATTTTTCGAGAAGAAAATCCGTCCGCAGTAACCGGTTTTTCCATAAATACATTAAGTCCTCTTTTTATGGCATACTTATAATGTACCCAGCGGAATGCACAAGGAGAGGTGAAAATGACAACATCATTGGGTTTGAGTGCATCCATAGCATTCTTATATCCATCAAATCCAATAAATCTTCTTTCTTCAGGAACATCCACTTGGTCTTTATGTTTATTTTTGAGTCCGTTGTAGCTTTGATCAAGTTTAGTTTGAAATACATCGGCCATGGCAATGAGCTTGGTAGGACCATTTGCTGCAGAAACTGAAAGTGCATTGCTGGCTGCTCCCGTACCTCGTCCTCCACATCCAACTAAAGCTAATTGAGTTATATCCGAACTTTTTCCATAAACTACGGGAAGTGAAATACTGGCGAGTGCCGAAGCGGAAGCTATTTTGCTTGTTTGATTAAGAAATGAACGCCTGGTAACAGGAGTATCAAGTAAGGCAGGCTTATTTTTTGAAATCATAATGAAATAATCAGTTAAAATTGATTTGATTTTGCAGGCTGTAATTACTTTTATTTACCCTTTACACAATAGAGATAGCTATTGGAACGGGCAAAAATGAAATTATCGATGGGAGACAAAGTTGACCTGAAGATTTCATCATCGTTGTCGGTTAATTCATTGATTGATTCTATAATCAATTTCTTGGGGTCTGGTTTGATAACAAAAGTAGAACCATTCTCATTTTGGATGTAATAATGAGACTTGCTGACCAAAGGTGAACCTGAAAAAGCCCCGTTCAACCGGTCAATCCAGAGAGTTTTTCCAGTTTCAGCTTCATAACAGGTAATGACTCCGCTCATGCTGGTGACAAGGATATAATTTTTGACTATGGCAGGAGAAGGTAAATCTCGCCCGCCATTCCTCCGGGCATTCCATCGTAGGTGGCTTTTGGAAACATCACCGGAACCGGTAGGATCAACTGCATATAAATCCCCCGGTTTTCCATTAACAACTACAAGCATTTGGTTGTTGTAGAATGGAATCGGAGACCCCCGACCGTTGAAACCTTTGCAAAACCATAATTCTTTTCCGCTATCCAAATCGTAGCCGCGAACCCCATATTCCCCATTTAAAACAAGTTGTTTTTTATTCGAAACATTGATTGCAATAGGTGTGCTCCATCCACCTCTCGGTTTCTCGATTCTTGGAGTTTTCCATTTTATCTTTCCTGATTCAACATCTACTGCCATTAGACTGGATGGGCCCATAGAGTCACAATTTTGGTATAATATTTTGTTTTGGATAATAGGAGATGCGGAGACGCCCCAATAACCAGGAAAATCTCCTAACGATAATTTCCACACCGGATTTCCTAGTAGATCAAAACAATGGAGACCTGCCGGTCCAAAAAAGGCAATCACCTTGTCCTCACTGGTAACTGGCGTCGGGGTTGCCCAACTATTCATTCGGTGAACACTTTCCTGGCCTGCGTATTTAACTTCTCTTTTCCAAAGAAGCTTTCCGGAATTTTTTTCATAACAAAGTAGAAACCTCTGGCTACCATCTTGATCCGCAGATGTAAGAAAAATCTTTCCTTCTTTTTCCACAATTGAAGATTGACCAGAACCTGGAAGTAAGACTTTCCATTTTATTGAATCCTGACTCCACTGAGTCGAAATTTTTTCGTCAGTAAAACCCATACCACTTGGACCCCTGAATTGGTACCATTCCTCACCGTAGATAGAAAAGGTTAGAGTCGAGAAAAGGATCGTAATCAAATGAACAGTTTTTTTCATCATTTTTCAGGTTAAGGTAATTTTTGAAGGAAATTCAATATGATTGCTTTTGCAGAATCAAGTTCTTCGAGTTGAACCCACTCATTTTTTGCATGGGCTTGAGTAATACTTCCTGGCCCAAATACCACTGCTGGTGTTCCTCCCATCGCAATTGGGGATGCGTCGGTAAAATAGGAAACTCCGTAGGTTTTTCTCTTTTTGGTCGCCCTAAGTAAGGATTGAACGAAGGGGAGATTTGGATTGGTATCCAGAGGCAGACAAGGTACAGAGCGCGAAAGTACGAACTCAGGAATAGGCAGCTTTTGTTGTTTGAACAGATTCTTAAGTTCTTGTTTAACTGATTCTTCATCCTCTCCAGGAATGGTTCTTCTGTCCAAGTCAATGGTGCAATGGTCGGCAACAATATTGGGTTGAGTACCTCCCAGAATTCTTCCGATATTCAGGGTGGGCGAGCCTAATAATGGATGAGTTCGTTCTTTCAGAAACCTTGGATAGTCTTGAAATAAGGTTCGGAGAATACGGCTCATTGCCTCGATGGCATTTTTACCATTCTCTGGGGTAGCTCCATGGGCAGCAACTCCTTCCGTTTTAAGTTGAAGCCAGAGACTTCCTTTGTGAGCAGTGATTAATTTTAGCCCCGTAGGTTCGCCTGCAATGGCGAGATCTGCTTTGGGTCCAACTTTAGCTAATTTTCGAGATCCTGCTTGACCGAATTCCTCGTCCACAAGTCCCGCAAAGAGGATTTCGGTCTGCTTTGGAAAGGGACCGTGTTTTGCAAGGTCACAAAAGGCCTGAAAAAAGGCGGCCATGGAACCCTTGGTATCGCAAGCCCCTCTTCCGTAAAGCCTACCATTTTTAATTTTTGGTTTGAAAGACTTCTCTTCCGCAGGCACCACATCCATGTGTGGGGTAAGCATTACCCGATGCTTAATCTTTCCCTTTGGCTTTAGGCGAAAAAGTATATTCCTTCGATTTGGTAAAACAGCTTGTCTTTGGATGCTTACCCCAAGGCCGCGTGAATAGGTAGAAAGATAGTCAGCAACTTCTTCTTCTCCAGTTATGCTAGGTTGATCAGTAGAAAGGGAAGGATTAACACTTGGAATTGAAACTAGGTCCGAAAGTAATTGGGTAACCTTTGAATATCTTGGCATAGCCAAGAATTTGCCCGACACTCAAAAAGAGCAAGACAGAATCATGTCATTTTTCATTTATAACTTTGTTCGGTAGGCAAAAAATTTCATTGTACCAGTGATTTTTTGAACTTCATGATGTAACGCTTCGTACCCAGTGACTTATTTTCTTTTCCGGTCCTTGGGTATATAGAGTACTTCATTTAGAATTAATATTCTTCTATTTGAATATTTTTAAAATCAATGGCCATGCTCCGGTTGCCATGAAGTTGAATTCCAATGGGCCCCTTCTTTTTTGCCGTGGTTGATTGATAGTTCATAACCTTTTTTCCTTGAAGCCAAACCGTATACTTTGAACCAATAGCTCGAATTCTCATTTGATTCCAGTCATTCTTTTTAAGCAGTTGGGCAATTTTTTTAGCCTCTACCGGATAGCCTTCACCGGGTATGTATGGGGAACAGGTCATATCTCTTTTTAAGGATCCAGAGATTCCAATCTGAATTTGGTCCAAATTTCTCAGGTGAATCCCAGAGTCAATCGTTCCATCAACAAAACGAAAGCCGAAACTTACTTCAAAGTCTTGGTATTCCTTTTCAGTCCACAGAACCGAGCCTTTTTTCTTGGGCCCACTTCTTAATTTTAGAATGTTGTCTTTTACCTGGTACCATTTTGACACCTCATTACCTTGGGGGATCTTCCAGCCCTTAAGCCCATCCTTGTTTAAAAGATCAGATGATTTTTTAGGTATTTCTTTTTTTGCTTTAAGCGAAGAGGAGAAAAAGCATAAAACCGTCAGAATGGAAATTTTTAATAAGCTATTTTTATTCATGAATTTTAAAAGCTTGATCGTCTTAATTTGTGACATTGTTAAACCTATGAATCCTTTCAGTAACATTCCATTCAGCGACAAAGATATCACGCTTGGCGTTGGAGAGAACAGGAATAAGTAGAGCCGCTTTTGTCATAAATTGGAAACTAGTCGAACCGATAAAGTTTGTCTTTGGTTCTCACCAGTAAAGAGTCCCCAACGACAGCAGGAGAAGCCATACAACCCTTGGGAAGTCGATTGTGAGCGAGAATAATGAGGCCTTTTCTTTCAGCCTTGAAAACGACGCAATCTCCCTCACTAGAAAAACTGTAGATTCTTCCGCTTGCGTGAATCGGAGAGGATGCACATTGGCCTTTGATTTTTAATCGTTCAGCCCAGATTACTTCTCCCGTAAGAGGGTTGGAACAGGAAGCAACCCCCTCATCTGATACCATAAAAAGAAAATCTCCTAATAACAATGGAGATGATTTCTTTGGTACAACTTTACGACGTGACCAGGTTACATGACTTCGGTCCACATCCCCAGTCCCTCCCGGACGTATTGCGGACATCGACCCCATACCGCTAAAAACATAAACATGTCCATGCCGATAAATCGGACGAGCAGATGCATTCATGCCGCCGGTTCGAGCTGTCCATAGCAATTCTCCGGTAGATGGATTGAAGGCCTCCGTTGCAACTGCCGCTGGACTAATTAATTCAAGTTTACCATTATGATTGATGACGGTGGGCGTACAATAAGCTTTTTTATTATCTCCATTATTCGTTTTGAAGTCGAAAGCTCTTTTTGTTTTCCAAATCGTTTCCCCCGTTTTTTGATCCAGGCAGACTACATACTGTCGATCATGACCATCAAAATGTACAATAAGAGTATTGTTGTGAGGAATGGGAGAGGCCGCTGCTCCCCGCCAATGGTCGCATTGAAAGTCGCGTCTCTCCCAGATTTTTTCTCCGGTCTTCAGTTTGAGGGCGGCTGTGCCGTGGGCACCAAAGTGAAGGAATACCATACCATTTGCGATTACCGGAGTAGGCGTAGCATAACTATTCATGGGGTGGCAAAATTGCGGATTGGTATTCTTGAAAACGAGAATTTTATTTAGTTCCTTTCCGGTTTTCCAATCAAATTGATGAGCCCAAAGGCGTTTTCCATCTTCTAGAGCGTTGGTCACCCATATTACCCCGTCTCTGACCACTGGTGAAGACCATGCTTTCCCCTTCAATAAAGTTTGCCAAGTAAGGTTTTCCTGAGGAGAGAAGGAAATAGGTGGATTGGAATCATCGGCATCTCCATCTCCATTTGGACCTCGAAATTGATTCCAGTCCTTTGACGCGACCAAGGAGTGGGATAAGGAGGAAAGAATAATAAGGGTTGATCGGATACTTACAGGGAGCGAAAACATTAGATAAAGTTAGGAATCAAATTCAATCGTAGGCAATAAAAAGAAGAAGGAAATCGAAATATTATTAATCAATATCTTTGAAATATTAGATTGACTTAGTTATATAAAATATTAGCTTAGCTAGTATGTATACAGTTCACTTTGCAAAAACTAATTTATCAAAACTACTGCAGATGGCGGAAGACGGAAAGCAGGTTGTGCTTGCAAGGGGGAAGAAGCCAATTGCACGCCTGGTTCCTTGTTCACAGTTACCAAACCCAATGCGGCCCGAAGTGGGTACCACCACTTCCCCCTTACTTAAGGTTGTAGAAAATCGAGAAGTTGCAGGGCAGGTTGGAGATGCTGTCCTTTATTTTTAATGCGAGTATTAGTAGATACTTTTCCTTTTGTTTGGCTTGTTTCCGAACCTCAGAAATTAAGTATTACTGCCCGAGATACATTACGAGATGAATCCAATGAGTTTTTCCTTAGTGATGCATCCGTTCTTGAATTATCTCTTAAATACAACGATGGATCTTTAAAAATGCCACAAAACCCACGCCGTTGGATCAAAGAACAAATTAAAATTTGGAACTTTAAATCTATAGGCATCACTCGAGAATCCTGTTTTAGGTTGTCGGAAATGCCTTATTATCATGAAGATGCTGTTGACCGGATGCTGGTGGCTTCCGCATTAGATCAAGAAATGTCCTTGCTTTCAGACAATGAGGAAATTCAAAAATACCCCATTTCAATCATTTGGTGACATGGGTTTACCTGCCTTGCTTAAACCAATTTCTATATATTTCAGAATTCTTTCGGTAATTTTCTTTCCAAACCTTATTTTCGGTTGAACTCATTTGATCTTCGGTTTCGAGAATGTAAACTTCAAGGGTTTCAGGTCCTAGATCCCCAGTTTTTACCATCCATTGGCTGAGATTTTCCCTCAGTTCAAGAAGCTTTGTTTTATATTTCTTGTTTTCCGCGAGATTCTTGGTCTGCCACTTATCTTGGTTGTAAAGGTAAAGCTCTTCTTGGGGACGGGTTGAGGAGAATAGTAACTGATTGGCCAAGGTATTTGTTTTTCCTTTCGCATACAGGTCACGAAGTCGCCTAATAATTAATTTTGTATCCTTATAATTACTTGGCATAAGGTGAGGTCTTTGTGGAAAGAAGTTTTTAATGTAGAGAAATTTTTCTGTACGAACGGAACGAATTTGATCCGCTGCTTCTCCACAGCGGTCACGAGCTGCGAAAACAAATTTTTTAGGTCGGTGTTGTTTTGCGAGAATATCTTGGCCTTCCATTTTTTTTGGTATCTTAATGCCTGCCATCGCTAGTGAGAGAGCGGCGATATCGATATGCTCAACCAAATCGTGCCTTTTTTTCCCTTTGGGGACGCCCGGACCTTTGATCACAAGTGGAATGTGAGTGCCTTCATCATACAAAAATTGTTTTCCGCGGGCGTGGCTTATGCCATGGTCGGTAAAAAATATGATCATGGTATAGTCATGAATACCTTCTTTTTTGAGCCTTTCGATAACCTTGCCAACATGCCAGTCTGTTATTCTAACGGTATCCAGATATGTCGCCCAGTCTCTCAGTAAAACTGAATCATTTGGATAATAGGGGGGCAATTTAATCAAATTCTGGGAAGTTGGTTTAAGTTCAAATTGGTTTTCCATTCTTTTTTCAAGAATTTCATAGTGTTTTTCGGCGGCTCCCCGTATTTTCCCGCCATGCAACTGTACTTGCATGAAAAAGGGCTGATTACCCTTCCTTTCCGACCAGTCATGACTGTCATATATCTTAGTATCCCAGTCGAAATTATAGTCTGTCTTTCCCTTTCTACCGATTTTGGAGGGTAGGCTTCTGAAATCGAAATTGTGCAGTCCACTGCCAATACAAGTAAAATACCCTGCTTCCTTAAATAGCTCGGGAATAGCTCTAATTCCGTCTGGCAATTCAATTCTATTTTTTTTACTTCTGCCGCTTCGATGGTGGTGTGCACCAATTGAATTTTGATACATCCCAGTAATTAAAGAGGATCGAAATGTGGAGCAAACCGGTGAAGTCGCATAGGCATGAGTAAATAGTAATCCCTCTTTTGCAAGTCGATCCACATGGGGGGTTTCGATTACTTTTTCACCGTAACAGGAGAAATTGGCGGACATGTCATCGATAACAAACCAAAGGATATTAGGTCGTTTTTCAGCGGAGTTGGTATAGGCTAAAGTAAAAAGCAGAAGGGTTATGAAATTTATTTTTTTTATATAGATTATCTCCTTGTTGCCTTAGGATGGTAACTGGGAAAAGTTATGCTTACAAGAATCTGGGCAGAACAGGTTTACCGTCTTTTTTAGCGAGCGGCAATTTTGGTTTCCAAGTGGGATGTTTCTGCCCGAGCCAATTTTGAATTTTATTGGATAGCATAATAGCATGTTTTGGATGTTGTTTGATTATGTTCCGTTCTTCTCCGATGTCTGCACTGAGGTTGTAAAGCTCCCACTTATTGGCTTCATAATAATAAAGTAACTTGTAGTGTAGGTTATCGATTTCATCAATTACAACAACACAGGGCTGGGCACGTACATCCATGTATCCGGGAAATAAGTAAAAGATGGGGGAACGATTATCCGTAAGTTTTGGATTGCGAAGAAATTGGGCGAAGGATTCACCATCTAGTGGATGCTTTTGAGCGGGTGGAAGCCAAGAACTTCCGGCAAGCTCGAGGAGAGTGGGATAAAAATCGATCCCGTGAACCAACCTGTCGGTTACTGTGTTTGCTGGAATGACATCGGGCCAATAAGCGATCAGGGGAATACGGATGCCACCTTCGGTAAACATTCCCTTTACTCCACTTAAAGGAAGGTTATCACCATGAGTACCTCCGTTATCTGAGGTGAAAATGATCAAGGTGTCTTGAGCAATACTATCACTTTGATCCCCATCCCCATTAGGGTCTTCGATAGAATCGAGGAGCCTTCCAAGGACTGCATCCATTCCGGATATGAAACCGGCTAAGTTTGCCTTGCCAAGATTCTTTCCACTTAAGCGTTTTTGAGCCGCTTCTTTTAGGTCTGCTCTGGATTGCACGGGTCCATGAACGGCATAGGCATGAAGTTGCAGATAAAAAGGCTTTGTTTTGGCAGCAAGCTTCTCCACCGTTTCTTCCATGGCATCCGCCAGTGCATCACACACATGCTTGGGTCTTCCAACCTGACTCTTGGGAATATGGTATTTTTCTATGTATGCTTGCGTGTAAGGTTTGGCGAAACGATCGAAGTCGCCCTTGCCGAGTTTAGTGAATTGCCAACCATCCTTACTTTTTTTTGAAAAGCAGGTGGGTTGGTGACCTTGAGAATGCCCTCCTATATTGATGTCGAATCCTTGGTTTTCAGGCATGGTTTCATCCGTACCGTGTCCACCCACATGATATTTACCAATATGGGCAGTGTTGTACCCATTTTTTTTAAGAGCTTCCGCAATAGTGATAGCTGAAGAGGCAACATCTTCACTTTGTCTTGGGCCGATGAATGATGCTTCCTCTTTGGTGATGCCTGGTTTTTTGTTTCGATTCAAGTTTCCAACCACATAAACATCGTTGTTTATCCGTGCAGGATATTGCCCCGTGAGCATGGCCGCTCGAGAGGGTGCACAATTGGGCTGAGTATAGGCATGAGTAAAACTCAAACCTCGGTTGGCAATTTTTTCTATATTTGGCGTGAAGAATGCACCAGTATGGGTCCCCATTGTGACTTGCTTTGCACTGATTTGGTTCCATCCCAAATCATCAATCATATACACGATTAGGTTGGGCTTTTTTAGGGCATTACAGAGAGCAGGAATACTAGTCCCAACTAAAAAGACCAAAGGAAGTAATTTATTGATTTTCATAAAAAATTTGAAAATTATATTCTTCACTCATTCCGTCAATGGAAAGAGGACACCCAGAGAAAAGTTCCCAGTAGGGGTAGGAATGAAATCAGGGTTTCCCGGAAGTTTTTGGATTCTTTAAGCCTGATTCAAGTTCTGCTTCTCTACGGACTAAGTATTCTGCGGATATTTTTTTTGCCTTGGCTTGGTCGGCTTTGTCGTAGTCCCAAAACTCTTGAATAATTTTTTCACAAGCGGGGTAGTGGGTTCCATCGTCACCGACCCGCTTGCGTACCTTGGCCAGCCAACCCTTGAGTGACTGAGCCAGCTTGGCATGCTTAGGGTTGTGGTAAAGATTCTTCGTTTCATGGGGATCGTTCTTCATGTCGTATAATTCCCAACCCGCCGGGGTTTGGTATCCTCCCTGATAATTGCATCCGTAAAAATAGATCAACTTGTAGCGCTTAGTTCTCATACCCAAGTGGGCAGGGTTGTCATGGTGGGCCATGTGCATCCAATATCGGTAATAGGCCGCTTTTTTCCAGTCGTCTGCTTCCTCACCGGTTTCCAAAAGTGATTTGAAGGATCTTCCCTGCACGCCTTGGGGTATGGCAGCGCCGGCGAAGTCGAGCATGGTGGGGGCGTAGTCGACATTTTCAATGATTGTGTCGAAGTTCTGGCCCGCATTTACGGTCTTGGGGTAGCGGACAAGGAAAGGCATACGCATGGACTCTTCGTACATCCAGCGCTTGTCCTGATAATCGTGCTCGCCAAGCATGAAGCCTTGGTCGCCCGTGTAGATGATTACGGTATTGTCCATTTGTCCGGTTTCCTCGAGGTGTTTGAAGAGGCGGCCGAGGTTATCGTCGATGCCTTTTACGCAACGAAGGAACTTTTTAAGGTATGCGTTGTAGGCAAAGCGAGTGTTCTGTTCGTCAGTGTAGTCGTCGGGGTCGTAATTCTCGGGGAATTCATTGGGGAATCGTCCGGGCAAGTCGCGAAGATACGAACGGCGGGGGTTACGGTTTCCGATCGAGGTGCCGATGTGGGGAATCAATTCATCTTGGTTGCCACGGGTTGCCAAGGACCCGAACTCGGGGTGCCTTTTCCAAAGTGTTTCCGGTTCCGGGATGTCAACTTCGGCGAGAAAAGATTCATAGCGTTCAGCATTCTCAAAATAGTCGTGCGGAGCCTTGTAGTGGTGCATTAGAAAGAAGGGTTTTTCTTTTTTGCGGTCTTTGAGCCAATCGAGCGTAAGATCGGTGATGGCGTCTGTGGAATGTTTCTCGGGGAAATCGATCAAGTTTTTGCCCCAAGGCTTGTCACCGCGAATACGGAAGGAGGGTCCATGGTACTTTCCCTGTCCTGGCAGAACGCAGTAGTAATTGAAGTCCTTGGGCTCGACCTTGAGGTGCCACTTTCCGATCATGGCGGTTTCGTATCCTGCATTTCCCATTTCGATGGCAAGCATTTGCTTGCCCGGCATCACTCGTCCGCTCAGGTCGACGGCTCCGTTTATGTGATTGTATTGACCGGTAAGAACGCAAGCACGGGAAGGGGAGCAGATAGAGTTGGTGCAAAAGGCGTTTTGGAAAAGGGCTCCTTCTTTGGCTAGTCGGTCGAGATTTGGGGTGGGAGCGATCTTTGCGAGTCGGCCTCCGTAGGCGGAAATGCCATGGGCGGCGTGATCGTCGGACATAATGAAGAGGATATTTGGTTTCTTTCCAAAAATAGAACCCAGGAAAACTAGTAAAAAGCTATGAATAAAAAGGGTGGTCTTCATGGGTATCTTAAAAGATTTACCGGTGTTTTTTTGGTTTCAGGAGAAAAAGGAATGCTAAAATAGAAAGAAGGCCAATAATCCCGTAGAGACCTTGCCAAGGCAATCTTTCGATTAAGTTGGTAAGTTCGTAGGTACTGAGGAAACCGTAAATACAAAAAAGGAAAATTCCCAAGAAGGGTAAACCTATTAGCATTTTGAGCATGGTAAAAGGGTTAAGCAATCAATTCTTTGATAACCTGCCCACCGAACTGACTTAGTTGCTTATACCTTCCTCCGTGGAAATATGTGAGTTTATTGTCGTCCAAGCCAAGAAGGTGAAGCAATGTAACATGAAGATCACGAATTGGATGAGCCACTTCGATTGCTTCGGCCCCAATTTCATCGGTTCCACCCACAATTGAACCCGGTTTAACTCCCCCGCCTGCCATGAGAATGGTCATGGCTTTATTGTTATGCCCCCTACCGATTGCGTAGACTCCTCCTCTACGGTTGTTGTCGGGGGTTCTTCCAAATTCTCCCATCCAAATAACGAGCGTATCTTGAAGCATACCCCTTGACTTTAAATCTTTGATCAGAGCGGTCATTGGTTGATCCACACTTTTTATACGCGCTGCATGAGCCCGCTCCAGATAGTCATGACTATCCCAACCACCTGAGAAAATTTGAACAAAGCGGACCCCCTTTTCAACGAGCCTTCTGGCCATCAGGCATTGTTTTCCGAATTCAGAAGTTTCTTTTCGATGGAGACCGTAGGATTCTTTAGTTTTTTCAGATTCTCCCTCCAAGTCGATTACTCCTGGAACTTCCATTTGCATTCGATAAGCGAGTTCATAGCTTTGCATCCTCGTTTCCAATTCCTTATGGTAAGGATGTTTTTTGGCATGCTCTTGGTTGAGGAAAGCGAGTTCATCGAGAGTCTGTCTTTGATGGGAACGATTCTTATGAGCTGGTCCCTGTAAATCAAGGATGGGAGATCCAGTCGGTCTGAGTCTTGTTCCTTGGTACTGTCCGGGGAGAAATCCATTGGACCAATTTCGTGAACCTCCTTGGGGCAGAGCGAGCTCTGTCATTACTACATAACCGGGTAAATTTTGATTGTAAGAGCCAAGACCATAATTGACCCAGGCACCAAGTGCTGGGTCTCCACCCAGACGGCTACCGGTATTCATGTGGAAAAGAGCTTCCGGATGATTAAGTGACTCCGCGAAGCAACCGCGGTAATTACATAACTCATCTGCCACCTCTGGAAGATGTTCCCATTGATCACTCATATCCAATCCGGATTTACCCACCTTACGGGTTCCATAAGGGCTACCCACAAAAAATTTGTCTCCAGACTCCAAAGTACCTGTCCTTTTGGATTCGGACTTGTGAAGGCTATTGAGTTTGGGTTTAGGGTCAAAGGTATCTACTTGACTCGGACCGCCCTCCATAAAAAGCATGATGACATTTTTGGCCTTTGCTGGATGCATCGGTTTTTTTAAATCACTTTCAGAGGCCGAATCCTGAGCCAAGAGGTCGGTCATGGCTAAAGTACCAAGTGAAGAGGTCAGGCCATAAAGAAAATCACGACGGTTTAAAGCAGGAATTGAAAATGGGACATTCATATTAATAGACATACATAAATTCGTTGGAATTGAACAAAATGAGGCAGAGGTCGGCTAAGGCCCGGGTGGAAAGATTGACCTCGTGAGCTTTCTTATCAGCTATATAATTCTTGAAGGCCGGGAGAATCTCCTCGTATTCAAAAGATTCACCTGTGTTCTCTTCTACTAAGGAACGGGTGATGGAAGTAGGATAGACTTTGGTTTCCGGCTTGTGAGACTGATGATATGAAGTCATTCTTTTAAGATATTTTTGTAATCGATCCCATTCCTGAGAAGTAGGAACCCTTCCAAAGACCAGTTGAACTGCCCGTTTGACTTGTTCATGCAAGTCATGAGTTTCCTTACCAATACGCATGGCAAGAGCAGTTGCCCGATCATTCATTAGATCGCTGTTAAGAAGAGTAAAAGCCTGAGGGCTAACGGATTCGGATACTCTTACCTCACAGGAATCATTAGGGTTGGGTAAGTTAAACAATTCCAAAAAAGGATCGGGTTGGCCTCGTACTCGATAGGCGTACAGGGTTCTTCTGTTTCTTTCCTTTGGTGCTTGTGAAGGTTGATAAGCGGGGGCAATGGAGAATTGAATCATTCTAGGTTGCAGAGCCACCTCCATGTTGATTTCCGGCATGACGGGAAGCCCTCCAATTTCTCGGTTGAGTTCCCCTGTGCTCACAAGCATCGAATCTCTTAATTCTTCTGCGGAAAGGCGACGGGGTTCTCGGTAAGCAAGAAGATGATTGTCTGGGTCGATATTTTGTAAGCTATTCAACTCGGGATGACGGGTGCTCATACGATACGCTTTTGAAGTCATAATCAATTTATGGAGCCGTTTGAATTTCCACCCGTTTTCGACAAAATCCGCTGCAAGCCAATCCAATAATTTTGGATGAGTGGGTTTTTCCCCTTTGGCCCCAAAATTGTTTGGATTACCCGCTAATGGTTTCCCAAAATGTCTTTGCCAAACACGATTAACAATTGAGCGTGCGGTCAATTGATTCTTTGGATTTGCAATCCATTGAGCTAGACCAAGCCTTCTTCCATCCTTTTCCTGTGTTAAGGAATAAGGATCATTTTCATTGCTTGAAGTTGCCAAACCAAGGGCACTTAAAACGCCTGGGGTAACCGCAACATCGGGGGCTTCCAATGCACCTCCCATGAGAATTTTAGTCTCTGGGATAGGAGTGCTAGGTACCTTTTTGGGCATCCGCATTTTACGCGAATTCAGGGTTTTGGGCACGGGGCCATTGTAGACGCTTTGAGCGAGAGGTTGGTATCGTTCCAGCCTTCGAGTCCAAATCCAATCATCCTGTCTTCTCACTTTCAGTCTTCCGGTTTCGGCAGGACTAAGCCCAACATGCCGAGGAGGTTTTTCCTCATCCGGTAAACTACGACGCTTATCCTCACTTAGATATTCTTTGCCCTGTTCTTTGAACCATTTTTTGGCGGCAGATTCTTGTTTATCCAATAATTGATGGTATTTCTCCTTGGCAAAAGTGAGCATTTGCTCGGTGAATTTTTTCCCCGACTGTAAGCCATTTCTGTTCTCTTTCTTGAGAAAAGGAGCTGCTCTCTCTGCGAGCTGGGTTCCGCTGAAAATGGAGTACATCCTGTAGTAATCTTTGGTTGGAAGCGGATCAAATTTATGATCATGGCATTTAAAACATCTCATGGTTGTGCTTAGAAAGGTTTGCCCAACGGAATTGACCACATCGTCCAAGTAAAGCTGTCTTGCTTGGGGCTTCAAAACCATAGCCGGATCCCATGGTCCCATTCGTAAAAATGAGGTGGCAACTAATAGTTCCGGGTCTTTTTCATTCTCATTCTGCTTCTCCCATAATTCATCCCCTGCAATTTGTTCAATAATAAATTGGTTGTAAGGTTTATCTTTGTTGAAGGAACGAACTACGTAGTCACGGTATCGCCAAATATTAGAGCGTTCGTAATCATTAGACAGTCCTCCAGTATCCGCATACCTTACAATGTCGAGCCAATGTTGAGCAGAGCGTTCGCCAAAATGTGGACTTTCCAGAAGTTTATCAATCAATTCGTGCCAGGCATGTTT